>Ga0129315_1000061_pt1 | contig 123428 bp, 108 predicted proteins | sample Cm827metagenome_FD_94432 | JGI IMG/M metagenome (GOLD analysis project Ga0129315, IMG submission 94432) | Eastern black-and-white colobus group fecal microbial communities from Wisconsin, USA - Cm827 metagenome | ecosystem: Host-associated > Mammals > Digestive system > Large intestine > Fecal...
CCTCGCTCATATGGCGGATGTCCGCAGAGGTCATACCTTCTGGTGGATTATTTATATATTTTTCGCGTAGTTTCTCTATATCAGGTTTCATAAGCACACAATCCTCCTTTTCGAGAATTGTACTATAAAACAAGGAAAAGAGGAAACTATGCAGAAGACCTTTTTCCACGAGAACGGGACATTGCTTTCTCGTACATTTCTTCAAGAGAAACACATTTATGAGCATAATAGAGTTCCAGAAACTCCATTTTATGCTTACAGACAGGGCATTCCGGAGGATCATAGCCAAAAGAAAGAAGAATAGATGTGCGCCACTGATGGAAACTCCGGTAAATACGATGTTTTTCTTTGGAAATGGATCTGCGAAGTTTTTTATCAATATCCCGGATAAGGCGTTGAATAAATTCCATGACAGGAATGGTTTCTTCCACATACTTGTTATCTTCATGACGGTTATAATGGAAAGTTACGTACTTTCCGTCGTAACGGTCGATGCGGGAAGTAGCAATCACAGGGCGCCCGAGGTAACGACCGATGTATTTCGTAACGATTTTCGGGTCACATTTGTTTGGCTTGGCGTAGACATAAAAGCCTTTTTTGTGCTTGTCATAGCATTTGGCTTTTTGCTTTTTGAAAGAGGGGCCTATAACAGTCTGCATTTCATTAAGAAGGGCAGTGCGAAAAGCTTTACGCAGGAAAGTGTAATCAAAATGGGAAACATTACGCCAGAAACCGTCATCACTGTAGCCGCCTTCAGAGATAAGGCAGTGGATATGGGGATTCCATTTCAAATCCCTGCCAAAGGTGTGAAGAACCATAATAAATCCAGGAGTAAAATTTTTGGATTTATTGAGCTTGTGAAACATACGGCAGATCACACTGGTAACAGAGTGGAAAAGGCAGTGAAGAAGATCGGGATAGTCCAGAAAAAAATGTCTGAGGTCTTCATCAATAGTAAAAACGCAGTGTCGGTGCTGGACAGGAATGAGCTTAAAGGACATACTGGTAGCACGTTCCATAGAGTATTTGTTCCCGCAGGTAGGACAGAAACGGCTGTGACAGCGGAAAGGGACAAATTTCATGTTCCCACAGTGAGGACAACCGTACATGGCACCACCAAAAGCGGGATCACCGCAATGGATCATTTTATCTACGTTTTCTACAACAGAATGACGTGGATGTAATGTATAGATCATTTCTTCATAATAGTCAGTAAAGATTTTCTGTAAGATATTCATAAGAGTATTATGAAAGAAAATGAAGCAAAAAGAAACCCCCTATCCCCTCAAGATTGAGGGGCAGGGGAGTTGAAGTGTCGAAGACACTTTTTTACATCACGCCATTGCTGCATGTACTGGCAGTTTTATTTGTTATGAACGATATATTCTTATAAATGGTCTGCAAAGGACCCAAAAAAACGGCATCCCGGTCGGGGTGCCGCTTTTTTGGTACGTAACCTGGTGGTTACATACAATCACCAGAAGCAGCGTCAGCCGCCTCTGGTGATGAGAAAGAGAGTATATTATAACTATCTGTGAAATAGATGTTTGATAAAGGAAAGAAGACTGAATCGATCTGAATTCATATAGTCATTTACAAAATTGTCACAGTACATATAACGCTCTGTGCGAATCCATTCTGGCATGGAAAGTGTGTCCATGGAATTAGTATAAGTAGTGAATCTCATAATTCTCGCCTCCTTGTATTGTTTATCAAGAATGTTTGTGTTCCCTTGATGTAATTATATTTTAGCACAAAAAATAAAAAATCATATGGCTTATAACTCTAAAAATGCAGCCTATATTATGTGCTGAAAGCACAAAAAATGAGACACGATAAAAAAATTATGATAGAATAAAAAAGAGAAGGATACAGGCGTTGCCGAAAAGGGAAAAGGAGTGAACAACATGAGTTTTACCATTGAGGACATGATGCTGACATCAGAGAAACAATATGATATGAAGTTCCTGGCGGGAAGAAATGGCTGGTCTAATTCGATCAGCTGGGTGCACTTGCTGGAAGATACCACGATTATACAGAATTTTTGGGGAAAGGAGCTGGCAGTAACCACAGGACTTGGGTTCCCGGAGCTTATCGATTGGATGCATCTGGCAAAGGAGTTGGTACATCACCATTCTGCCGGCCTGATAGTGAATGTAGGACAATATATTTTGGAGATTCCGGATGAACTGAAGCAGTATTGTGATGAAAATGATCTGCCGCTTCTGACGGTTCCCTGGGAAGTGCATTTGTCAGATATGATCAAAGATTTCAGCATCCGGGTGTTTTTGCAGGACAGTGCAGACGAACAGATTGTGTCAGCGTTGATTTCAGCGATCGAGGCACCGGATAATCAGGATGCATACCGAAAAGAATTGCTGCCTTACTTTGATGTGGATGGCAGCTTTCAGGTGATGCTTTTTACCTGTGAAGGACTGGATGCGATGGACACAGTGGAACGTAAGAAACTGTCCTATCGGATTCAGGTATATCTGGAGGAAATTACTCATAACGCCAGTTTTTTCTATTATAATTCAGATTTTGTGCTGGTGGCGAATGCAGTTCCAGAAGCCTTTATGCAAAGATTGGCTGAAGGAACGGTGCGCAGAGCGGAAAAACGAATGCCGGGATTGTCACTTTATGTGGGGATTGGCAGTCTGCGCATGGATATTTCACAGATGTCAGTCAGCTATTATCGTGCCAGAGCAGCAGCCAGAATCGCTATGAAAGAGAAGTGCTCGGTAGTGCAATTTGATGAGTGTGGTCTGAACCGTCTGCTGTATATGACTTCAGATCCGGATATTTTAAGAGAAATGGAAGAGGAGACACTGGCAGTACTGGAAGCATATGATGAAAAACATCATGCCAGTTATGTGGAAACACTGGAATGCTATCTCAGGCATAATGGGAGTATTCAGGCGGTGGCAGAAGAGATGTATACCCATCGCAATACGGTGTTATACCGTATCGGAAATATCAAAAAACTACTGAATACCAGTCTGGAGACACCGGAAGAGAGGCTGCCCTATCAGATTGCATTTTATATACGAAAGATGTAGGAATAGAACTTGCGGTGACAGAAAAACTCTTTTATAATGAAGCATGTAGCGACAGACAGGAAGGGCAGAGAAGAAAATTTCCTGCCTGTTCATTCGGCAAAGGAGAGACAGATATGGAGATCAGAGAAGAAGTCAGAAAAGTGAAAGCGGCAGCACCTCAGATGGCTGCATTATCGGAAGCTCAGAGAAATCAGGCGCTGCAGGCAGTATCGGATGCATTGACTGCAAGAAAAGAAGAGATTTTTGCGGCAAATGAGGAAGACAGAAGGCAGGCAGAAAAAGAAGGAATCGCGGCTCCGGTATTGAAACGCCTGAAGTTTGATGAAGGAAAGCTTCATGATGTGACAGAAGGCATTCGTGATCTGATCGGATTAAAGGATCCACTGCGTCAGACGCAGCTGGCCAGGGAATTGGATGAGGGACTGACTCTTTATCGTGTTACCTGCCCAATTGGCGTGATTGGAGTTATTTTTGAAGCCAGACCGGATGCACTGGTGCAGATTTCTGCTTTGTGTATCAAGAGTGGAAACTGCGTGATTTTGAAAGGCGGAAGTGAAGCGCTCAGAACCAATAAGATTTTATTTCAGATTATACAGAAAGCTGCACTGGAGGCTGGACTGCCAGAGCATAGTATGCTGCTTCTGGAAGCCAGATCGGAGATCAGCGAACTCCTGGACTGTTATGGATATGTAGATTTGTTGATTCCAAGGGGCTCAAATCAGTTTGTACAGTATATTATGAATCATACCAGAATTCCGGTTATGGGACATGCAGATGGAATCTGTCACATTTATGTGGATAAAGAGGCAGATCTGAAAAAAGCAATACCAGTGATTCTCGATGCCAAGACGCAGTATGTGTCTGCCTGCAATGCGGTAGAGACACTGCTGATTCACAGGGCGATAGCGGAAAAATTCCTGCCGGAACTGGCAAAGGAATTGAAAGCACATGGGGTAGAATTGAAAGGTACCAGAGAAGTACAGGAACTGACAGGATGCGTAGAGGCAACGGAAGAGGATAACCGGAAAGAATATCTGGATTATATTGTATCGGCCAAAATAGTAGATTCTATTCAGGAGGCGATTGATCATATCAATACTTATGGATCACATCACACAGATTGTATCCTGACAGAAGACAGCGGGACAGCAGAAGAATTTATGATGCTGGTGGATTCAGCGGGTGTTTATCAGAACTGTTCTACTCGATTTGCGGATGGTTACCGTTACGGATTTGGAGCAGAGGTGGGAATCAGTACGGGAAAACTGCATGCCAGAGGACCGGTGGGGCTGGAAGGTCTGGTCAGCTACAAGTATAAATTATTTGGAAATGGACATGTGGTAGGAGACTATGCCAGCGGAAAAAGAACGTTTCATTTTAAAGATCTATAGAATCCTGAGTGACAGGAACAGTAAAGGAGAATGAGGATAACATGGGAGAACAGCTAACGGAAAGCGATGTGAAAAAGATTCAGGAAGAGATCGAATATCGCAAACTGGTTGTGCGAAAAGAGGCACTGGAAGCAGTGAAAGAGGCCAGAGCGCAGGGAGATCTCAGTGAGAACTTTGAATATCATGCCGCTAAAAAGGATAAGAATATTAATGAGAGTCGTATTCGTTATCTGGAGAGAATGCTGAAAAATGCAAGAATCGTGTCAGATCAGTCACGTTCTGATGAAGTGGGATTAAATAATACAGTAGAAGTATATTTTGAAGATGAAGATGAGACAGAAACCTATAAGCTGGTGACCTCTATTCGAGGAATTCCATGAAAGGAATGATCAGTATTGAATCTCCTCTTGGAAAAGCAATCCGTGGACATAAAGTGGGTGACCGGGTACTGGTAAAGATCAATGAAAATGCAGGATATTATGTAGAGATCAAAGCAATTAGTAAAGAGAATGATGACAGCCAGGATGAGATCCGTCGATTCTGAAAAACAGTAAATATGACGAAATGGTATGCCTGAAATCCTTACAAAAAAATATGAAAAACACCTTTCTTTTTTGTTGAATTTGGTGTATGATAGTAAAAGATATACTATGTATTGGGGTGAACGGTATGATTTCTAATCAAATATTGCAAAATACGGTAGAAGGTTTGAAACAGATCAGCAGAGTAGAATTGGGAATTATTGACACAGAGGGAAATGTACTGGCAGCTACATTCCCGGAGGCAGGAGATTTTTCAGAGCCTGCAAGAATTTTTGCAAATTCGCCTGCAGACAGTCAGGAAGTGCAGGGGTACCAGTTCTTTAAGGTATATGATGAGACTCAGCTGGAATATATCCTTCTCGCAAGTGGAAGTACAGATGATACTTATATGATCGGCAAGATGGCAGCATTTCAGATACAGGGGTTGCTGGTTGCTTATAAAGAAAGATTTGATAAGGATAACTTTATCAAGAATCTGTTATTGGATAACCTGCTGCTGATTGATATCTATAACAGAGCAAAAAAGCTCCATATTAATACAGATTCCAGAAGAGTGGTATTTATATTGGAGACAAATCATGAAAAAGATACAGTATCCATGGAGAGTATTCGAACGAACCTGGGGAATCGTTCCGGTGATTTTATCACAGCGGTAGATGAGAAGAGCATTATTGTGGTAAAGGAACTGGAAGAGTCTGATGGTAATGAAGAACTGGAGCAGACTGCTCGCATGATTATCAGCAGTCTGGAACCGGAGTTAAGAGAGATTGCACATGTGGCCTATGGTACGGTGGTGAATGAGATTAAGGAAGTTTCCAGATCTTATAAAGAGGCACGCATGGCACTGGATGTGGGAAAGATCTTTTTTGATGAGAGAAATGTGATTGCCTATAGTTCATTAGGAATTGGACGGCTGATCTATCAGCTGCCGATACCACTTTGCAAAATGTTTATCAAAGAAATCTTTGGTGGAAAATCGACAGATGATTTTGATGAAGAGACATTGACAACGATTAATAAATTCTTCGAGAATAGTCTGAATGTATCTGAGACATCCAGACAGTTGTATATTCATAGAAATACACTGGTATACCGCCTGGATAAACTTCAGAAGAGTACAGGACTGGATCTGAGAGTATTCGAGGATGCAATCACATTTAAGATTGCACTGATGGTTGTAAAATATATGAAGTATATGGAGACCACAGATTTTTAGGTAAAAAGAAAAGAAACGGGGGTTTGAGTATGGGAGCATACCAGACCCTCTTGTTTTTTATGGAAGGGAGCATATATGGAACAGAAAAATGAAAATGGAAAGTTTTTGAAGGGACTTTTCTGTGGAGTCATTCTGGTACTGATCTGTATGGCGGGATGTTTGCTGCATCTGCAGTGGAAGATGACCAGATGGGCAGCAGTCAGTACAGACTCAGAGAAGACAGAGACCCTGGATATGAATCTGAGTCAGGTAAAGAAAAAGGCAGGCGAGATCGAAGAACTGATCAATGCCTATTATCTGGATGAAATAGATGGACAGAAAGTGGAGGATACGATGTATACCGGAATGGTAGCTGGTCTGGAGGATCCCTATTCCGTTTATTATTCAAAGGAAGAACTGGAGAGTATGGAGGAATCTATATCAGGAGCTTATTCTGGCATAGGAGCTACCCTTACCCAGGATCCGGATACCGGAGAACTGTCAGTCGTATCCTGCTTTGACGGAACACCGGCTCAGGAAGCAGGGCTGCAGCCAGGCGATGTGATCACCGGTTGGAATGGAAATTCCGTAGAAGGAATGGAACTTTCTGAACTGGTATCGAAGATTAAGACGGATCCGGAGGAGCAACTGACTCTGGAAATAGAACGGGATGGTGAGACTCTGGAAGTGGAACTGACCAGGCGGGAAGTGCAGATCCCGACAGTGGAATATGAGATGCTGGATGACCAGATTGGTTATATCCGACTGGTGGAATTTGATGAAGTGACGGCAGACCAGTTTAAGGAGGCACTTGAGGATCTGGAGAACCAGAATATGGAAAAGCTGATCATTGATGTACGGAACAATCCAGGTGGCGTGCTGCAGGTAGTGTGTGATATGCTGGATCAGCTTCTGCCGGAAGGTCTGATTGTTTATACGGAAGATAAGAACGGGAATCGGAAAGAGTATACGTCAGACGAAGAACATCAATTTACCAAACCGCTGGCGGTATTGGCAAATGAGAACAGTGCCAGTGCTTCAGAGATCTTTGCCGGAGCAATTCGGGATTATGGAATTGGAACCATTGTGGGAACTACAACTTTTGGAAAGGGAATTGTACAGAGAACCTTTTATCTGTCTGATGGCACGGGAGTGAAACTGACAGTGGCGAAGTATTACACACCAAAAGGGCATGATATACACAAAAAAGGTATCACACCGGATGTGGAGACAGAATTAGATGAGGAGCTGAAAAATCAGTCCAGTATTAGTCATGAAGAAGATAATCAGCTTCAAAAGGCGATTGAGGTTCTTCAGGAAGAGAAGTAGCAGAGGAAAGAAATCTCTGGCAAAAATCTGTATCAGCCATGGCGATAAGAGCAAGTGCCCGTGCAAGTTCCTGATCTGTAAAAGTATGATCCATAATATACCTCCTGTTACGATGTTTTCTTCTAATTCTATTTTAGACATTCGGTGTCTAAAAGTAAAGGAGAGATCAAAGAATAATAGAAATCAACTGGGATGGATTAATCGAAATAGTAAATAGATTTAATGATTAAGTATCATTATGAGACAGCGGGTTTTTGGTTGACAAACAAAAATGCCGCTGTTATGATTTTTTCAGAGCAAAGGCGTTCAACCACAGGTGTAGAATGCCTTTTTTCATATAAAAAAGGATATAGAACATTGGAGGAGTGATTATTTATGAAGTATACCAGAGAAGATATTGTTCGCATGGTAGAAGAAGAAGACGTGGAATTTATCCGTCTGCAGTTTACGGATATTTTCGGAACCCTGAAAAATATTGCCATTACGGCAAGTCAGCTGGAGAAAGCACTGGATAATCAGTGTATGTTTGATGGATCTTCGATTGAAGGGTTTGTAAGGATCGAAGAATCTGATATGTATCTGCATCCGGATCTGGATACGTTTACCATTTTCCCATGGCGGCCACAGCAGGGAAAGGTGGCCAGACTGATCTGTGACGTTTATCGACCGGATGGTACGCCATTTGAAGGAGATCCTCGCTATGTGCTGAAGAAAGTGATCAAAGAAGCAGCAGATATGGGATATCAGTTTGATGTAGGGCCGGAATGTGAATTTTTCCTGTATCATCTGGATGATAACGGCCAGCCAACGACTATCACTCATGAGAAGGCAGGCTATTTTGACCTGGGGCCGGTGGATCTTGGGGAAAACGCCAGACGAGATATGGTGATGACACTGGAAGACGTGGGAATTGGAATCGAGGCGTCCCATCACGAAGTGGCTCCTGCCCAGCATGAAATCGATCTGAAGTATGGAGATGCATTGACGATAGCAGATAGTCTGATGACCTTTAAACTGGCAGTAAAGACTATCGCCAAGCGTCACGGTCTGCATGCATCCTTTATGCCGAAACCGAAGCAGAATATCAATGGATCTGGTATGCACATTAATATGTCTTTATCCAAAGATGGAGTGAACATTTTTGCGGATTCGGAAGACGAGAAAGAATTAAGCCAGGAAGCCTATTATTTCATGGGTGGACTGCTGAAATATATGAAGGGAATAGCGGCGATTACCAATCCGCTGATCAATTCTTATAAACGTCTGGTTCCAGGATATGAAGCACCGGTTTATATTGCCTGGTCCGCTCAGAACCGTACTCCTCTGATCCGTATTCCAGTGACAAGGGGAGAAGGACAACGTGTAGAACTGAGAAGTCCGGATCCGGCCAGCAATCCTTATCTGGTGCTGGCAGTCTGCCTGGCAGCCGGACTGGATGGCATTAAGAATAAGATTGAGCCACCGGCCAGTGTAAATGGTAATATCTATGAACTGACAGAAGAAGAGAAGAAAAAAATCGGTCTGGAACGTCTGCCTGAGAATTTGAGTGAGGCAGTAGAAGAACTGGAAAAGAGTGAATTTATCTGCCAGATTCTTGGAGAACATATTGTGAAGAATTTCTGCAAGGCCAAAAAAGCAGAATGGGAAGAATATACGAATCAGGTAACCCAGTGGGAACTGGATCAGTATCTTTACAGAATCTGACAGCCCTGTTTTGGAAACTCAAGTCGAGCTGAAGTGAGACATGACTTTACAATAACAGGAGGTGCGTAAAAAATGGCCAGTATCATTGTGGCTTTCCCAAAAGCGGAAGATGCGAAAAATATCAGGAATATTATCGTACGCAATGGATACCAGGTAGCAGCCGTCTGTGTCAGTGGGGCACAGGTGCTACAGGCCGCCGACAATCTGGGAGAAGGTATGGTCATCTGCAGTTATCGTTTCCGGGATATGCAGTATGATCATCTGAAAGAGTGCCTTCCCAGAGATTTTGAAATGCTTCTGGTTGCATCTGAGGGAATTCTGGATACCTGTGTGGATCAGGATATTGTGCGGCTTTGCCTGCCACTGAAGGTACATGATCTGATGGATACCATAGAGTTCATGCAGGCAGCGATCATCCGCAGGCAGAAAAAGAAGAAAAAGATGCCGAAGGTGAGATCTGAAAAAGAGCAGAAAATGATCGATGCAGCAAAGAAATTGTTGATGGATCGGAACAGTATGACAGAGGAGGAGGCACATCGCTATATGCAGAAATGCAGCATGGACAGCGGAACCAATCTGGTAGAGACGGCGGAAATGGTATTTGCATTGATGACGAATTAAAAGGAGATAAACAATTATGAAATTTACAAAAATGCATGGAATCGGAAATGATTATGTATATGTGAATTGTTTTAAAGAGACGGTAGAGCACCCGTCCGAAGTAGCGATCAAAGTCAGTGACAGGCATTTTGGCATCGGTTCAGACGGACTGATTCTGATCAAACCATCTGAAGTGGCTGATGGAAAAATGGAGATGTATAACGCAGACGGATCCCAGGGAGCTATGTGCGGAAATGGAATCCGTTGTGTAGCCAAATATATGTATGACTATGGAATTACCGATAAGACCAGCATCAGTGTGGAAACCAAAAGTGGAATCAAATATCTGGATCTGACGATCAGAGATGGAAAAGTAGATACCGTAAAAGTCAATATGGGAACACCGATATTAAAGGCTGTTGATATACCGGTACGTTCTGAAAAAGAGCAGATGATCGATGAGCCGGTCATGGTGGATGGAAAAGAATGGAAGATTACCTGTGTATCTATGGGCAATCCTCATGCCATTACTTACATAGATGATGTGAAGAATCTGGAAATTGAGAAGATCGGTCCGAAATTTGAGAATCATGAGATCTTTCCGGATCGTGTAAATACAGAATTTGTTCATGTAATTGACCGGAATACCGTGGAGATGCGTGTCTGGGAGCGAGGTTCAGGAGAGACACTGGCCTGTGGAACCGGAGCCTGCGCCGTAGCAGTATCATCCATTCTGAATGGACTGACAGAAGAGGAAGTTACGGTAAAGCTTCTGGGTGGTGATCTGAAGATCTTCTGGGATCGGACTGAAAATAAAGTTTATATGACTGGAAGTGCCACAACGGTATTTGACGGAGAGATTAGCCTTTAAGAAAATATGCAGCTGTTTGCAGAATGCGACAGTGAAGTGTAACATAGATAAAATTTCAGGAGAAAAAGACAATGGTAAAAGTAAATGACAATTATTTAAAACTGCCAGGCAGTTATCTGTTTTCTACAATCGGCAAAAAAGTAGCAGCATTTTCCACTGAGCATCCGGATAAAAAAATCATTCGTCTGGGGATCGGAGATGTAACCCAGCCTCTGGCTCCGGCCATTATCACGGCGCTTCACGGTGCAGTAGATGAGATGGCAGACGCAGCTACCTTCCATGGTTATGCACCGGATCTGGGCTATGAATTCTTAAGAAATGCCATTGCAAAAAATGATTATCAGGATCGTGGCTGTGATATTGCAGCAGATGAGATCTTTGTATCCGATGGCGCAAAGTGTGACTCCTCTAACATTCAGGAAATTTTCAGTCTGGACAATAAGATCGCTGTTTGCGATCCAGTCTATCCGGTGTACGTGGACTCCAACGTTATGGCGGGAAGAACCGGAACATGGGATCCAAAGACGGAGACATGGAGCGATGTGATCTACATGCCTTGTACCGCAGAGAATAATTTTGCACCGGAACTGCCAAAGGAGACACCGGATCTGATTTATCTTTGTTTCCCGAATAACCCGACTGGTTCTACCATCACGAAAGATCAGCTGCAGGTATGGGTAGATTATGCCAATAAAGTGGGGGCTATCATTATCTATGATGCCGCCTATGAAGCTTATATTTCCGAAGAAAATGTACCACATTCCATTTATGAATGTGAGGGAGCCAGAACCTGTGCCATTGAGCTGCGCAGCTTCTCCAAGAATGCCGGATTTACCGGAGTACGTCTGGGCTTTACCGTAATCCCAAAAGAATTAAAGGCGGGAGAGACTAATCTGCATCCTCTGTGGGCAAGAAGACACGGTACCAAATACAACGGTGCACCATACATCGTTCAGAGAGCAGGAGAAGCCGTTTATTCACCGGAAGGAAAGACTCAGTTGAGAGAGCAGGTGGCTTATTATATGAATAATGCCAAAGTTATCTATGAAGGTCTGAAATCTGCAGGCTATACGGTATCCGGTGGTGTGAATGCGCCATATATCTGGCTGAAAACCCCAGACAAGATGACTTCCTGGGAATTCTTTGATTATCTGCTGGAAAAGGCAAATGTGGTAGGAACCCCTGGATCAGGATTTGGACCAAGCGGAGAAGGATATTTCCGTCTGACTGCATTTGGCAGCTACGACAACACGGTAGAGGCCATTGAACGAATGAAAGCATTATAAGAACGCTTGTATAATTTTCAGAATCTGCTATACTAAGATTTTAGGAAATACGAGGAGGATATGGACATGGACAACCTGATTATTCCGGAAGATTACGCTTCCGCTTTGAACCTGCATGACACACAGGTAGCGATCAAAGTAGTAAAAGATTATTTTCAGAAGGCACTGACCACCAGACTGAATCTTCTGCGTGTGACAGCACCATTATTTGTTACACCGCAGTCTGGTCTGAATGATAACTTAAATGGCGTAGAACGTCCGGTATCATTTGGAATCAAAGAGCAGAACGATGCCCAGGCAGAGATTGTACATTCTCTGGCGAAATGGAAACGTTATGCGTTAAAGAAATATGGTTTTTCTCATGGGGAAGGTCTTTATACCGATATGAACGCTATCCGCAGAGATGAAGATACGGACAATATTCATTCCATCTATGTGGATCAGTGGGACTGGGAGAAGATTATCTACAAAGAAGAGCGCAATGTGGAAACGTTGAAAAATGTAGTAAAAAATGTGTATAAGGCATTAAAAGCCACAGAGACTTATATGTCTCTGCAGTATGACTATATTGAGGAGATTCTGCCAAAGGATATCTTCTTTATCACCACGCAGGAACTGGAAGACATGTATCCGGACTGTACTCCGAAGGAACGGGAATACAAAATCACCAAGTTAAAAGGTGCCGTATTTATCATGCAGATCGGCGGCAAGCTGGCATCTGGAGAAAAGCATGACGGACGTGCCCCGGACTACGATGACTGGTCCCTGAACGGAGATATCATCGTATACTATCCGGTACTGGACATTGCACTGGAATTATCCTCCATGGGTATCCGTGTAGACGAAGAGGCTCTGTTAAAACAGCTGGATGAAGCCGGCTGCCCGGAAAGAAAAGAGCTTCCATTCCAGAAAGCCATCCTGGATGGAAAGCTGCCATACACCATCGGTGGCGGTATCGGCCAGTCACGAATCTGTATGTTCTACTTAAGAAAAGCACATATTGGAGAGGTGCAGGCATCCTTGTGGCCGGAAGATGTGACAGAGGCGGCAGAAAAGGCTGGAATACAGCTACTGTAGCCATTGCTAGAGGACTGGGATGCAGAAGTGAGGAGCTTTTAGAAATATAGAAAAGGCAGTAATAAGTCTCTTGCATTATACTCATGCATTTTTTTCATTAAATATAGACTTGTAATTTGCAAATCACTGTGTTAATATGACTGACATAAATGAGATGCAAAGCGATGAAGGAGACTCCGGCAGAGGAACCTGACAGGAATACAGCGTCACCGACTGAGAGCGCTGTTTAGGGGAATCACCAATGGGGAACACTCTGGAGCAGACCGGTTGAACAGATCTGGTATTCAGACAAGTAAGTCGGTACGTGGTACGCGTTAAGTACAAAAGTGGCATGCAAAGGCGCGTGCAACTGCGGGTGGCACCGCGGCTATATGAGAATATACCGTCCCGGAACAGGAATGAGAGTTTCTGTTCCGGGACTTTTTGTATTTCCAGCGGATCAAGGATCCAATACGATTCGTGGAAATACAATACAAAAAGGAAGGAGCATGAACATGGAATATGTAAGTGGAGTAATCAAAAAAGAAACAAAAGAGATCAGTGAATTAGTGAAGCCGGAACTGGTAGGTCAGACGGTAAAAGTAAACGGCGCTGTGCATGTCATTCGTGATATGGGAGAGATCGCCTTTGTAATTTTACGAAAAAGAGAAGGTCTTCTTCAGTGTGTCTATGAGGAGGGAAAGGTGAATGTACCGCTTTCCGAGATCAAAGAAGGTACCACACTGGAGGTTACCGGAACGGTCAAAGAGGAAGAAAAGGCACCTCATGGTATTGAGATCCGTATGACAGATGTGACGATTCTGGGACAGCCAGCTGAAGCGATGCCACTGGCCATCTCAAAATGGAAGATGAACGCATCTCTGGATGCCAAACTGAATATGCGTGCGATTTCCCTTCGAAATATTCGTGAACGTGCCAAATTTAAGATTCAGGAAGGAATCGAACGAAGATTCCGTGAATTTTTATACGAGCAGGGATTTACAGAGATTCGTACCGCAAAGATTGGTGCAAGAGGCGCAGAAGGCGGGGCAAACCTGTTCCGTCTGGATTATTTCCACAAGCCTGCAGTACTGGCCCAGAGCCCACAGTTCTACAAACAGATGATGGTGGGCGTATATGATCGTGTATTTGAGACCGGCCCGGTATTCCGTGCAGAAAAACACAACACCAAGCGCCATTTAAATGAATACACCAGTCTGGATTTTGAAATGGGTTATATCGATAGTTTCCTGGATATCTGTGGCATGGAGACCGGATTCTTACAGTACACGATGAAGTTCCTTCAGGAACATTACAGCGAAGAACTGAAGATCCTGGATGTCACCCTTCCAAAGACAGACAACATCCCAATGGTACGCTTTGACGATGCCAAACGAATGGTATCGGAAAAATACAACAGACGAATCAAGAACCCATACGATCTGGAACCGGAAGAAGAGGCCCTGATTGGTCAGCTCTTTAAAGAAGATTACGATGCAGATTTTGTATTTGTTACCCATTATCCATCGAAAAAACGTCCGTTTTATGCAATGGATGACCCGGCAGATCCGAAATTTACCTTAAGCTTTGACCTGCTGTTCCACGGAATGGAGATCACCACAGGCGGTCAGCGTATTCACGATTATCAGATGCTGCTGGATAAGATCGCAGCAAGAGGAATGACCACAGAAGGTATGGACTCCTATCTGGAGGCTTTCAAACATGGCATGCCGCCTCACGGAGGACTGGGAATCGGACTGGAGAGACTTACCATGAAGCTGGTTGGAGAAGACAACGTCAGAGAGACCACACTGTTTCCAAGAGATCTATCCAGACTGGAGCCATAGAAAATATGAAATGAAGAATTTCAGTGAGCATGCAAAGTTATCAGTAAAAAGTGAGGAGCGACAATTATGGCAAATATCATTTCCGATGAAACAATGGAATATGTAGGCATTCTGGCGAAGCTGGAATTGTCTGAAGAAGAAAAAGAACAGGCCAAAAAAGACATGGAAACCATGTTGGATTATATTAATCAGTTAAATGAACTGGACACCACAGGGGTGGAGCCAATGTCCCATGTATTTCCGGTACACAACGTATTCCGGGAGGATGTGGTGACAAATGGTGATGACAGCGAGAATATGCTGAAGAATGCTCCGGCCAGGAAAGACGGTGCATTTATGGTTCCGAAGACGGTGGAGTAAAGGAGAACGTAATATGGGATTACTGGATGATACAGCGGTAGAGCTGGGAAAGAAAATAAAATCCGGAGAAGTGACCGTAAAGGAAGCGGTCACCGCTTGTCTGGATCAGATCGAAAAAGCAGAAAGCACCATTCATGCCTATGTGACTATTGACAGAGAGGGCGCCCTGAAAAAAGCGGAAGAAGTGCAGAAAAAGATCGATGAAGGTGAACTGACCGGGCCTCTGGCCGGAGTGCCGGTGGCCATCAAGGACAATATGTGTATCGCAGGAATGCGTACCACCTGCAGTTCCAAAATACTGGATAACTTTGTACCGACCTATACCGCAGAGGCCGTAAAGAATCTGGAACAGGCTGGTGCGGTCATTCTTGGAAAAACGAATATGGATGAATTTGCCATGGGAAGTACCACAGAGACTTCAGCCTATGGAGTGACAAGGAATCCATGGGATCCGGAGCATGTGCCGGGAGGATCTTCCGGCGGTTCCTGTGCGGCTGTGGCAGCAGGAGAGTGCTTCTATGCACTGGGATCTGATACCGGTGGCTCCATTCGTCAGCCAAGCTCTTTCTGTGGCGTGACAGGAATTAAGCCAACCTATGGAACCGTCTCCCGTTATGGACTGATTGCCTATGGATCCTCTCTGGATCAGATCGGTCCGGTGGGAAAAGATGTGACAGATTGTGCCACAATTCTGGAAGTGATTGCTTCCCATGACAAAAAAGACAGTACTTCCCTGGAGCGTACAGATTGTGATTTTACATCAGCTCTGGTAAAAGATGTAAAAGATATGAAGATCGGTATTCCAAAAGATTATCTGGGGAAAGGCCTGGACCCGGAAGTAAAAGAAGCAGTTCTGGAAGCAGCAAAAGTGCTGGAAGAAGCCGGAGCTATCGTGGAGGAGTTTGACTTAAGTCTGGTGGATTATGCGATTCCGGCTTACTATACCATCGCAGCAGCAGAAGCCAGCTCCAATCTGGAACGGTTTGATGGTGTGAAGTATGGTTATCGTGCAAAAGAATATGAAGGACTTCACAACATGTACAAAAAGAGCCGTTCTGAAGGATTTGGGCCAGAAGTAAAGAGAAGAATTATGCTTGGTTCCTTTGTCTTAAGCTCAGGTTATTACGATGCTTATTATTTAAAAGCATTGCGTACGAAAGCACTGATCAAACAGGCCTTTGACAAGGCATTTGCTACTTATGATGTGATTCTGGGACCGGCAGCGCCGACTACGGCACCGAAGCTGGGAGAAAGCCTGGGCGATCCACTGAAGATGTATCTGGGGGATATCTACACCATTTCCTGTAACCTGGCAGGACTTCCTGGTATGACGGTACCATGCGGCATTGACAGTAAAGGACTGCCGATCGGTGTGCAGCTTCTGGGAGACTGTTTCCAGGAGAAAAAAATCATCCGTGCAGCATATACCTATGAACAGAGCAGGCAGGAGAAGATCATCTGCCCGGATATGAGCGAAGTGTTAGAAAAGGCGGTGGAGTAAATGGCAAAGCAATATGAGACAGTCATCGGACTGGAAGTACATGTGGAACTGGCCACAAAGACAAAGATATTCTGCGGTTGTTCTACCGCATTTGGAGGAGCACCGAATACTCATACCTGTCCGGTCTGCACCGGTATGCCAGGCTCGCTTCCGGTATTAAACAAACAGGTAGTAGAGTATGCACTGGCGGTAGGACTGGCAACTAACTGTGAGATCAATCAGTACTGTAAATTTGACCGGAAGAATTATTTCTATCCGGATAATCCACAGAACTACCAGATTTCACAGTTATATCTGCCGATCTGCCATGATGGAAAAGTGGAGATCGAGACAGCGGCAGGGAAAAAATATATCGGCATTCATGAGATTCATATGGAAGAAGATGCCGGCAAACTGGTACACGATGAATGGGAAGACTGTTCACTGGTAGACTACAACCGAAGCGGTGTGCCGTTGATTGAGATCGTGTCAGAACCGGATATGAGAAGTGCAGAAGAAGTCATTGCTTATCTGGATAAGCTGCGTCTGATTATTCAGTATCTGGGAGCTTCTGACTGCAAGCTTCAGGAAGGCTCTATGCGTGCAGATGTGAACCTGTCTGTCCGGGAAGTGGGCGCAGAAAAATTCGGCACCCGTACTGAGATGAAAAATATCAACTCTTTTAAAGCCATTGCCAGAGCAATCGAGGGTGAGAGAGCCCGTCAGATTGAACTTCTTGAAATGGGAAAACCTGTGATACAGGAAACCAGACGCTGGGATGATAACAAAGAGTATTCTTATGCGATGAGATCTAAGGAAGATGCCCAGGATTACCGCTATTTTCCAGATCCGGATCTGGTACCGATCATCATCAGTGATGAATGGATTGACCGGCTCAGAGCAGCACAGCCAGAGCTTCGTACGGAGAAACTGGAACGCTATAAGAAGGAATTTGAGATTCCGGATTATGATGCGGAGATCCTTACTTCGTCCAAGCATATGGCAGATATTTTTGAAGCCGCAACAGCTATCTGTAAAAAGCCAAAGAAAGTATCCAACTGGCTGATGGTTGAGACTCTGCGTCTGTTAAAAGAAAAAGGACAGGATCCGGAAGACATCGCATTTTCCCCGGAACATCTGGCAGCGCTGGTGGAACTGACAGAAGAAGGTACCATCAACAGCAGTGTGGCCAAGGAGGTATTTGAAAAGATCTTTGAAGAGGATGTAGATCCTGTTGAATACGTAGAGTCCCATGGATTAAAGACAGTGAATGATGAAGGTGCTCTGCGCAGCACCATAGAGGAGATTGTGGCAGCCAATCCACAGTCTGTGGCAGATTATAAGGGCGGCAAGCAGAAAGCCATTGGATTCCTGGTAGGGCAGACGATGAAAGCCATGAAAGGAAAAGCAGATCCGGCATCGGTAAACAAATTATTAAAAGAGATCCTGGATCAGTAAGCCACGCTTTTACTTGTAATTTTCTTTGAGAGTAGATATACTTAGAAACATGGAAAGGAGAGATCCATGAAGAAAAAGTTATCTACTCTTATTTTATGTCTGCTGGCTGTGACGTTTGGAGTGACGGGATGCAGCAGAGCACAGATGAATGCAGAGATTGCAGAGAGCATCGGAACACTGGGAATGTATGAGAACAATGAACCAGTGGAGACTCCGAAGATGAAAGCAGAAAAAGAAATACAGGCAATTAAGCAGGAAGAAGAAGACAATGTCAATGAGCATCTGGAAAAAGCACAGCGACTGGCAGCTTCTTATGATTATACCAATGCCCTGGCAGAGCTGGCTGCCATCAATGAGGAATATCAGGATGATGAACGGGTGATCAGTGCCAAGGTGGAATACCAGAGACTGCAGGCAACGCTGACAACTTATGGTGGAGACTTTGCACATTTTTCTGTGAAAAGTCTGATTGCGGACAAAGACAGAGCTTTCTCAGATGCAGATATGGCTTATTATTATAATAACTGGTCATTGACCATTGATGAATTTGAAGAGATTCTGCAGTCCTTATATGACAATAATTATATTCTGATGAGTGTGTATGACCTGGTGGTAGAGGTGGAAAATGAAGACGGAACCGTCAGCTTTGCTTTGAATACACCGACAGTGCCAAATGGAAAAACACCGATTATTTTATCCTTTGCAGAGGCAAACTATTACAGCGATACCAATTATGGTGCATATTCTGATAAGATGGTGCTGGCAGATGACGGCAGTGTCCAGAATGAGTATATCGATGAAGCAGGAAATGTGCAGATTGGGGCTTATGATGTGGTGCCGGTGGTGGATGCATTCGTAGAAGAGCACCCGGACTTTTCCTTAAGAGGCGCCAGGGGAATCATCTCGCTGACCGGATACGAAGGTGTTTTTGGACATGATCTGAGTACCGATGCAGAAGAGATCAAAGGAATTGCGGACAGTCTGAAGGAAAATGGCTGGCTAATTGCCTGCAATGGCTACAGCAATGCTATGATGGAAAGTGAAATGGATACCAATGCGCTTCAGGAGGATCTGGATAACTGGCAGGAACAGGTGGCATCCCTGGTGGGAGATACGGATCTGTTGTTCTATCCATTTGGGGATTCTGTATCAGCGGGAAGCTATAAGCAGAGTCAGCTGTTTGATGCCGGTTATCGTTTCTTCTTTAATCTGTGGGCGACCGCAGATTATCTGGAGGTCAACAGTGACTATGTGATTCAGTCCAGACGTGTGCTGGATGGCTACGATCTGCATTATTATGGGGACAGTATGACAGACTTCTTTGATGCCACGGCAATTCTGGATCCTGTAAGACCGGATTTTGAGTAGGAGGGACAGTGTATGTATGTAATCAAAAAAGATGGAACAAGGGAAAAGTTTGATGTACAGAAGATTATACGTGCAGTGAACAAGTCAGCGGCCAGAGCTATGTACACTTTTTCGGAAGAAGAGACGAAAGAACTCTGTCGTTATGCCACAGAGCGGGCAGAAGGACTGAAAAAAGAGGGGATTACCATTGCAGAGATGCATAATATTGTGGAAAGTACCCTGGAGAAAGTGAATCCAGATGTGGCAAAAAGCTATCGGGATTATCGAAATTACAAAGTAGACTTTATCCATATGATGGATGATGTGTATACCAAAAGCCAGTCCATCCGTTATATTGGGGACAAGAGCAACGCCAATACAGACAGTGCCCTGGTAGCGACCAAGCGCAGTCTCATCTTTAATGAATTAAATAAAAATCTGTACCAGAAGTTCTTTATGACCAGAGACGAGCGGCAGGCATGCAAGGATGGCTATATTTATATCCATGACCAGTCTGCAAGGCTGGATACTATGAACTGCTGTCTTTTTGATGCCGGCGCCGTATTGAAGGGCGGCTTTGAGATGGGAAATGTCTGGTACAATGAGCCGAAGAGCCTGGATACCGCTTTTGATGTACTGGGAGATATTGTGTTAAGTACAGCTGCTCAGCAGTATGGTGGATTTACGGTGCCAGAGGTGGATAAGATTCTGGGACCTTATGCAGAAAAAAGCTACGTGAAGCATAAAGAAGAATTTTTAAAATATGTAGATCCATCCTGGCCTGAGGTGGAAGAAAAGGCTGAAGAATATGCTATGAATAAGCTGCGCCGGGAGTTCGATCAGGGATGGCAGGGTATCGAATATAAGCTGAATACCGTAGGCTCTTCCCGTGGAGACTATCCGTTTGTGACCGTGACCATGGGACTTGGTACCAAACGCTTTGAAAAGATGTGCAACATCTCCCTTCTGGAAGTGCACAAGGGAGGACAGGGAAAGCCGGGCAATAAAAAGCCGGTGCTGTTTCCAAAGATTGTATTCTTATTTGATGAGAATCTCCATGGACCGGGAAAGATCTGTGAAGATGTGTTTGAAGCAGGTATCGACTGTTCTTCAAAGACCATGTATCCAGACTGGCTTTCTCTTACCGGAAAGGGCTATATCTGTGATATGTATAAAAAATATGGCCGTGTCATCAGCCCTATGGGATGCCGTGCATTCTTAAGCCCGTGGTATGAGAGGGGTGGCATGGAACCGGCAGATGAAGATGACAAGCCGGTCTTTGTGGGAAGGTTTAATATTGGGGCAGTGAGTCTTCATCTTCCGATGATTCTGGCAAAAGCAAGACAGGACAGTGTGGACTTTTACGAAGTGCTGGACTATTATCTGGAGATGATTCGTAAGATCCATATCCGTACCTATGATTATCTTGGAAATATGCACGCTTCCACTAATCCACTGGCCTACTGTGAAGGTGGATTTTATGGTGGGCATCTGCAGCCGGGAGAACGGATTAAGAAGCTGCTGAAGCCGATGACAGCCTCTTTTGGTATCACTGCACTGAACGAACTGCAGGAGCTGTATAATGGAAAATCTATTGCAGAAGACGGGCAGTTTGCGCTGGAAGTATTGCAGTATATTAATAAAAAAGTCAATGAATTTAAAAAAGAAGATGGATGGCTCTATGCGATCTATGGAACACCGGCAGAGAGTCTGTGCGGCCTGCAGGTAGAGCAGTTCCGTAAGCTTTACGGTATCGTAGAGAATGTATCAGACCGCCCGTATGTGAGCAATAGTTTCCACTGCCATGTGACTGAGAATCTGACTCCGATCGAGAAGCAGGATCTGGAAGGCCGTTTCTGGGAACTGTGCAACGGTGGCAAGATTCAGTATGTGCGTTACCCGATCGACTACAACAAAGAAGCTATCAAGAAACTGGTACTGCGTGCAATGGAACTGGGGTATTACGAAGGTGTGAACCTGTCCCTGGCCTACTGCGATGACTGTGGCCACCAGGAACTGGACATGGATGTCTGCCCGGTATGCGGATCAAAGAATCTGACTAAGATCGACCGTATGAACGGATATCTGTCCTACAGCCGGGTTCATGGAGACACCAGATTAAACGCTGCAAAAATGGCAGAGATTGCGGAAAGGGTGAGCATGTAAGATGCCAGGGGAGAAAGCCTGAAACCACGATGTGCTTGCACAGGAGTGGTTTTATGGCTTAACGACCCGCCCAAATATGAGCATAAAAGTGGAGCGTAAGCTTCACGATATGCGAATATTGGGTAGGATTGTGAGAGTACGAAGTACGGAGCAATCCGTATGGCATCTGATAAGTAGAATTGAGAAGAGGTAGGGGGAAGCTATGCCAGGAGAATGTCATGCACACTTATTTATGAACGGTACAGATTACCGTCAGGCAGTGCGCGATCATAAAAATTCAGTTAACATATCCAAAGTACGGGAGGAACTGACTGCTTATCAGACAAATGGAATTGATTTTGTTCGAGATGGCGGAGATAAATATGGGGTGTCAGAGATGGCAAGAGAGCTGGCCCCGGAATATGGTATCGATTACCGTACTCCCATCTTTGCCATCCACAGAAAAGGACATTATGGTGGAATCGTAGGAAAAGCGGCTGAGACCTTAAAGGAATATGCAGATCTGGTCGCAGAGGTAAAGCGCAGAAAAGGTGATTTTATCAAGATCATGGTTTCCGGTATCATGGAATATGAGGAGTTTGGACGATTAAGTGAACCGGGGCTGGAGGAAGAATGGATCCGGGAGATGATCCACATTGCACATGAAGAAGGTATGGCTGTCATGGTGCATGGCAATGGACGGGATGCTGTACTGGCAGCAGTAGAAGCAGGAGCAGACAGTATCGAACATGGCAATTATATCGACACGGAATGTCTGGATGCCATGGCAGAAAGTGATTGTGTCTGGGTGCCGACCATTGTGACTACCAGGAATCTGTTGGGGTGTGGAAGATATCCAGAACAGGTACTGGAGCAGATCTATGAAAAAGAATGTGAGAATCTGGCCTATGGCTTTGGAAAGGGTATAAACATAGCAGCAGGAAGTGATGCAGGTGCTTATCTGGTTCCACATGGAGATGGTATTTTATGGGAAATGAAAATCTTTGTTGAAACTTTAACGAACCTGGGGTATAATGAGGCAGGCGTGAAGGAAAGAATCTGGCTGGGAGAAAGTCAGATCCGGGAACGCTTCTGCAGAAAATAAGAATGGAGATGCAATCAGTATGAAGATTTTATTTTTCGGAACGAAAAGCTATGATAAACAATTTTTTAATGAAACATGGAAGGAAAAAGCATACGAACAGATCGAGATCGATTATGTAGACGTGCTTCTGACACCGGATACAGCCAGACTGGCACATGGATATGATGCGGTTTGTGCTTTTGTAAATATGGATCTGAGCACACCTGCTATCGAGACGCTGGCACAGTGCGGTGTGAAGCTGATTCTGATGCGCTGTGCAGGATTTAATAATGTAGATCTGAAGACCGCACAGGAAAAGGGCATCACAGTTATGCGTGTACCTGGTTATTCACCGGAAGCAGTCGCAGAACATGCGATGGCACTGGCACTGACAGCAAACCGTCATACACACAAAGCTTACGTAAGAGTTCGTGAAAATGACTTCAGTCTTGGCGGACTGATGGGTGTGGTACTGCATGGAAAGACAGCAGGTATCGTGGGAACCGGTAAGATTGGTGCAGCTATGGCCCGTATCTGTCATGGATTTGGCATGAAAGTGCTGGCGTATGATGTTTATCAGAATCCTGATCTGGATTTTGCAGAATACGTGGATCTGGATACCCTTCTGGCACAGTCAGATCTGATCTCTCTGCACTGCCCACTGATGGAATCTACACATCACATGATCAATATCGATACAATTAATAAAATGAAAGATGGTGTCATTCTGGTCAACACTTCCAGAGGTGGCCTGATCAAGACAGATGATCTGATTCAGGGAATCCGTGAAGGCAAGTTCTTCGCTGTCGGACTGGATGTATATGAAGAAGAGAATGCCAACGTATACGAAGACCGTTCCGATCAGATCCTGGAACACTCTACTGTAGCCAGACTGCTCAACTTCCCGAACGTTATGGTAACCTCACATCAGGGATTCTTTGCAAGAGAAGCATTGCAGGCCATCAGTAAGACAACTATGGACAATGCACTGGCCTTCATGGAAGGAAGAAAGAACGGAAACGAAGTAACAGCATAATAGAATAGATAAACAGAGAAAAAGCATCTACAGCAAGTGGGTGCTTTTTTACAGCCCGTTTTCCTGTCGAAATGCTGTCGGTGAAATTCCATAATAGGTCCGGAAGGCTTTACTGAAGTAATGATTGTCTGCATAGCCCACCCGCTGAGCGATCTCCTGAATCTTGATTTCAGGATTCAGAAGCAGCTCCCGGGCACGTTCCATGCGTACCTGAAGGACATATTCATAGATGCCGCAGTGATATCTGGCTTTGAACTGGCGGGTCAGATATTCTTTGGAAAAGAAATATTTGTCGGCAAACTGGGAGATCTTAATGTTGCTGCTATAGTGATTGTCGATATAATCATGGATGATCGTGGTGACGGTATCGGAGTCCAGATTTGTTTCTTCTTTTCTGGCATCAGCAGGTGTGAAACCAGGACAGAGGGATTCCACTGCCCGCTGGATGGCGGTATTCAGATCTGCTTCCACGATAGGTTTTAACAGATAGTCCATGACACCATAACGGATCGCCTGCTGTGCATAGGAAAAATCATCATATCCACTGATAATGATAAAACGACTGTCCGGGAATTCTGCTGAAGCCGTTTTTAAAAATGCGATGCCATCCATAATCGGCATAGACATATCGACAAATACAAGATCTGGATGGATTTCTCGCATGACTGTCAATGCTTCTTTTCCATTAGAGGCCATAAGAGGCGGTGCAATCTGAAAATGAGACCATTTTCCAAGTTTACTGATGGCAATTCGAACTGGTTTTTCATCGTCAATAATCAACGCTTTCCACATAGCAAAAATCCTTCTTTCTGTAAGTCTTAATTAAAATCAAAATGCTCAGGTGCGTTCTGCTGTCACAGGGATGAGCATGGTGATTCGTGTGCCTTCACTTTCTATGCTCTGAATCTCCAGCGTGGCATCCTCTTTGTACAGAAGATGCAGGCGGCTGTTCAGGTTGGCGAGTCCAATTTTTCCAGCGCTGTCTGGATGAAGAAAATTCTGGAAGGAAGCTTTCATCTGTTGAAGCTGGTCTGCGGGAATTCCACATCCATTGTCTGAGACGATGGCACACAGGTATTTATCATGCCGGAGAACCTGGATTGCAATCGTGATAGAGTCTGTCTCCGTTCCCATGCCGTGGAGGATGGCGTTTTCCACCAGAATCTGAATGCTGATCTTCGGAATCATGGCCTGAAGCAGAGACTCATTCACATCAAATGAAACCTGAAGGCGGTCTTCCAATCTGGTCTTCTGAAGCAGCACATAGTTTTTGACATAGGTGATCTCGGACTGCAGAGAAACTAGGTCACCGCCTTTGATGGAGTAACGCAGATTGGCGGCCAGCAAAGTGATCATGTCATAGATCTGAGGCTGGTCGTTAACCAGTGCTTCGGTGGCGATCGCCTGCAGTGTATTGTAGAGAAAATGCGGATTTAACTGAGCCTCCAGTGCAGCAAGGCGAGAAGTTTTTTCATTGATCTCCGAGAGATAATTTTGCCGGATCAGACGATCGATATGCCGGACCATATCATTGTAGCTGTCAGCCAGATCACTGATCTCACGGCTGCCACCGATACCGGATACCGGGGAAAAGTTGCCATCTCCAGCCTTTACCATCTGCTGACTCAGTCTGTCCAGAGGACGGGTAGACAGTCGGAGCAAGATGTAGATCAATACAGAAACGACAAACCATAAAAGCACACCGGTAAGGATATTGGTGCGCAGGATGGAACGAAGCTGCTGATGAAGGTTGTCCATTGGTAAAAGAGAGAGCAGGGTCAGACCATAAGGTACGCTTTTGCAAAGTACGCCCAGATAATCTATGCCAGCCAGTGAAATGAGAAAGGATTCATTTTCAGACAGAGCTGACAGAATCTGGGAGGAGTCAGCTTTTGCATCCGGTAATACAGAAGTATTTCCAGAATAGAGAAGATCAGCATCCCGGTTAAAAACGCAGATAAATTCATTGTGATTCTGATGCTTGCGGTTCAGAGATCTGGCGTAGGAAGTATCCACATCGATACGGACAACGGCTTGTTGGCTGCGATCCTGAATACGGATCAACGTCTGGTAGAAGGAAAAAAGCAGTTACGGTTCAGGGAGGACTCAATGGCATTGTAATATTTTCCAGAAGCGGAAATCGCAGTCCCCTCTTCTTGTGAAAGTGTGGAATCTGGAAGTAAGGTCACATGCTGGGAACTTCCTACCCGGCCATAGGTCTGATCCTGATTGAAAAAATAAATCTGATAACCCTCCAGATCACTGCGAGAAAAATAGCCGGACTGAATCAGTTCTTTGATATTCTTTGCCTGTGAAGGCGTGAAAGAGATCCTGGAATTCAAAGCCTGTGTAAACTGGCTGTCATACAATGGCAGCAGGCAGAATGATGTCAGATCCCGGATATACTGTTCCAGATTCTGCATTTCCAGATCCAGAAGCCGGTTAGAAGTAGAGATCTGCTGTTCCATGACATAGTCTTTATTTTTTTTATAATCACGAACCAGAATAAAACTGATTAACAGTGCAGTGACAAGCGTGATCAGCAGTAACAGCTGTGACCAGAGAGGAATCTTCTTACGTTGTAATCGAATCTTTTTGTTGAAAATATACAAAATAAACACTTCCTTTTCGAAAATAAAAATGGAAATAGTCATTATTTTACCACGAACCGTTCTTAAAATTCCATTTTATTGTTATTTTAACAGATATATACTAAGAATAACAGAAAAAGATGTAAAAAATATACAAAAACAAGAAACGGGGGATGAGGAGGATGCTGAAGTCAAAGCGGAAGAGGAAGGAACTGTTCGATACCGTGCTATATACCCTTCCGGCAATTATTCTGGTGACCATGATGATGTATATCCCGTTTATCATGAGTGGATATTACTCACTGACCAGGTGGAACGGAATTGCAAAGGATGCAGAGTTTATCGGACTGGACAATTTTGTAACGATATTCAGCAAGAGTAAGGAGTTTTCCAGTGCCCTGATCTTTACCGGGAAATATACCCTGCTGTTTATTATCTTTTCAAACGTGCTGGCATTATTCCTGGCGGTTTGCCTGACCAGGAAATTTAAACTGGCGAATGTGCTGCGTGGTGTATTTTTTATCCCATATATTATGAGTATGACCATTGTCGGATTTATCTGGAAGTTTATCTTTACCCAGGGCTTTTCCAAACTGGCTGAGATGACCGGCTGGGTAGTATGGGACATGAGCTGGCTGGGAGATCCGAAGCTGGCATTTTATTCCGTAGTGCTGGTAGGAGTATGGCAGTCGCTTGGATTCTACATTGTCCTTTATATTGCCGGACTGCAGGCAGTACCATCTGATGTGCTGGAAGCGGCAACGGTAGATGGAGCCAACAGCAGACAGCGGTTTTTCAAGGTGACTCTTCCGCTGCTTGGTCCATCGATGACTACCTGTATTTTTATGTCTCTGACCAATGGTCTGAAGGTATTCGATATTATCCTGGCACTGACCAAAGGAGGACCTGGTGGATCGACTTACAGTGTGACTCTGCAGATCTACAAAGAAGCATTTCAGAATAATAACTACGGGCTTGGATCAGCAGAATCTATTATCTACTTTATTGTGGTACTGGTTGTGACCCAGGTGGTACTGAAGATCTTCAGCAGCCGGGAAGTGGAACTGTAGGAGGTGGCAGAGAATGAATGTGAAGACAAGAAAAAAAGTGAACAGAGTAGTGTTCTATCTGCTTCTTCTGATTGTGGCAGTGATCTATATCTACCCGGTATTTCTGATGTTTATGAACTCTTTCAAGCCATTTGGAGAGATTGTCAGAGACGCCATAGCGATGCCAACGAAGCCGGAGATCGAGAATTATACCTATGTGATTGACAAGATCAACTATTTTAAATTGTTTGGAAATAACGTGCTCATTACGGTAACCGGTATTGCAGGAATTGTCCTGTTCAGTTCAGCAGCAGCCTATATGCTGGATCGGAGAAGAAGCCGTTATACCAGAATCGCTCATCTGCTGATCATTACACCGATGCTGATTCCATTTCAGACAATTATGATTACGTTGCTGAAGGCCATGAATGTGATCCATCTTTCTGGAAGTAAGCTGGGACTGGGAGTACAGTATTGGGGATTTGGAATCCCGATGGCAACCTTTATTTTCTATAATTTTATGAAGACGATACCGAGGGAACTGGATGAAAGTGCGAAGATCGATGGGGCATCTACCCATGTGACATTTTTTAAAGTGATTTTTCCACTGCTGAAGTCGGTAACAGTGACGGTAATTGTGCTGGATGTGATGTGGATCTGGAATGACTTCCTGCTTCCACTTCTGATGGTCAACAGCAGCAATGAGACCAAGACACTGGTTCTGGCAGCCTATACCTTTGTAGGACAGATGAATACCAAGTGGCATTATGCTATGACAGCCATGGTGCTGGCGGTAGTGCCATCCATTATCATTTTCATTTTCTTACAGAAATATATCGTGGATGGTGTGGTAGCAGGAGCAGTAAAAGGTTAAAACGAATTTATCCGCACAGAAGATCAGACGTGATGCGGTTAAAGAACACCTGCAGTTCATGGGCAGGGCAAAACTATATATTGTATAAGGAGGGAAATTCCATGAAAAAGAAATTAGTGAGTGTGTTACTTAGTACAGCGATGGTGGCAAGTGTGTTCTCAGGTCTTGGTATCAGTGCATCCGCAGCAGAAAATGAGATTTATATGTTCATCAGTTCGCCTGAATATGCGGATGCGATCAATGAACTGATTGATGCTTATAAAGAAGTGGCACCAGATGTAACCATCAATTACGAGACCACACAGAATGATTATCCTACATTACTGAAAGCAAAACTGAATTCTGGAGAAGTACCAGATATCTTCTCATCTACCTCCGGTAAGGAAATCGATGTTTATCGTGAATGGTCTGCAGATCTGTCTGATCAGCCTCTGGCAGAGACCATGCTTCCATCGGTAGCTTCCTCTATGGCATCTACAGAAGAAGGCGGCGGTATCTATGGTCTGGCGATTAAAGGCAATTATTTCGGATTAGTTTATAATAAAGCCATCTTTGATGAAGTGGGAATCGAAGTTCCAAAGACATTGGATGAAGTAGAAGCAGCATGCGAAGCCATTTCTGAAGCTGGTTATACACCTTTTACCACAGGCTTCAGTGAGTGGTGGGTATTCAAACACATCTGGCAGCATTTCCTGGCAGCAGCGGCTACCAATGCGGATACCACAGTAGCAGAACTGGTACAGAAGTTCGAAAATGGGGAAGCAAAAGTATCTGACTATCCAGAACTGTATGATAATTTCTTCCAGTTTATTGATCTGGCAGTAAAATATGGCGATGACAAACCTCTGGAGACCGGTCTGGACGGTGAGCTGGCAGCTTACGGAAGCGGACAGGCAGCTATGGTCCTTGGACAGGGCGCATGGATCGAAGCAGATTCTCTGGCAATCGATCCAGATCTGCAGATTGGATTCGCAGGATATCCGGTAACTGATGATGCAGCACAGTCACAGATCATTTCCGGATCTGATCAGGCGCTGCGTGTAGCAAAAGATTCTGATGCTCTGCAGGCTACTCTGGATTTCGTAAACTGGTGGTATACTTCAGATTACGGTACACAGTGGTTCACAGATGTAGCAGGCGTAGTACCTCCTGTAGCTACCGATGCTGAGAGCGATTTCGAGATCATCAAACAGGGAAGTGCACTGGAAGAATCTGATGGGGCAGCTCCTCTGGGTGTATGCTACTCTACAGACAGCTGGCATCAGGTATTTGGTGAACTGATGCAGGCTTATGTAGCCGGAACAGCAGATAAAGATGCTACCTGTGCTTCAATCGAAGAACAGTGGGCAGCAATCGATGGCGCACAGTAAATGGAATACCGGTAACTGTTCAGAACCCACTGTCCTGTGAAGGTACTGAACAGATACGAATATAGCAACAAATAAGACGGTGTCTCATACATTAACACTAAGAGAAAGTGGAGGTGTGAGATGCCGTCTTTTTTGGAATGCAGGGATGTGGGCTATACGTATCACAGTCTGAACGGTGAGACAAATGCCCTGGAGCATATCAGTTTTACGGTAGATGAGGGAGAGTTTGTGGCAATCGTGGGACCAAGCGGATGCGGAAAAACAACGATGCTGTCGCTGCTTTGCGGACAGCTTACGGAAAGCACAGGAGAAATTCTGTTTCGTGGGAAACCGTTGCGGGAACATATTGATTTTCATATCGGGTATATGCCACAGCAGGATCAGCTGTTTGAGTGGAGAAATATCTATGGGAATGTTACCCTTGGGCTGGAAATACAGAAAAAACTGAAAGAGGAAAATCAATCTTATGCAAGAAAACTGATGGAAGAATACGGTTTGTGGGAATTCCGGCATGTGAGACCCAGTCAGTTATCCGGGGGCATGAGACAGAGAGCAGCGCTGATCCGTACATTAGTTCTGAGACCATCACTGCTGCTTTTGGATGAACCGTTTTCTGCGCTGGATTATCAGACCAGACTGTCTGTGGCAGATGATATCTATCAGATTATCAAAAAAGAACATAAAACTGCCATTCTGGTGACCCATGATTTGTCTGAGGCAGTCAGTATGGCAGACCGGGTAGTGATTTTATCAAAGCGTCCGGCAACGGTATTAAAAGAAGTGAAAACCACATTTGAAATGGAACAGCGTACCCCTATGAAAGCAAGAAATATGGCTGGCTTCAAGGAATATTTCAATGAGATCTGGGAGGTGCTGCAATGTCAGTGAATGAAAAAATAAGTGCTGCTTCGGATACCGGTCAGGTATCTGAGGCGCAGATGGCGTATTTAAAGCAGCAAAGCCAACACAGAAAGTTCGTAAAGGCAATGAGGATCAGTATCATAATTGCCTTTTTCTTTTTATGGGAAGTATCTGTCCGGGCAGGATGGATCGATGGATTCATATTCAGCAGCCCGGTAAAAATATGGGAGACATTAATCAGCATGACAAAAGATGGCAGTCTGTGGATGCATACCGGAGCGACTCTTTATGAAACTTTGCTAAGCTTTTTCCTGACAGTGCTGCTTGGAATCCTGACAGCAGTACTGCTATGGTGCAGTGACAGCGCAGCAGAAATCACTGAACCATTTCTGGTGGTATTAAACAGTCTTCCGAAGTCAGCGCTGGCGCCACTTTTGATTGTCTGGCTGGGAGCTAATCAGAAGACAATTATTGTGGCTGGTATGTCAGTGGCAATCTTTGGAACCGTCCTGAATCTGTATACAGGATTCAGGGAATCTGGAAGTGAAAAAGCGAGGCTGATCTATACACTTGGAGGAAAAAAGCACCATGTACTGACAAAAGTGATCCTGCCAAGTAACATCCCATCTATCATCAGTATTATGAAAGTAGATATCGGATTATGCCTGGTGGGCGTCATCATTGGAGAATTCATGGGAGCCAGGAGGGGGCTTGGGTATCTGATTATCTACAGCAGTCAGGTCTTTCAATTAACCCGTCTGATTATGGCCATATTGATCCTGTGTGTCATCGCTATGGTATTGTATGGAATTTTAAGTATGGTAGAAAAACGGGTGCGGAAATAAGTACCCGTTTTTGCCGGTAGAACCAGGTGAAACACTAAGAGGGAAAAACGTTGAAAAGGGCATACCGGCTTGTGAGACGTGGAAAACCGTGTTATGATAAAAGAATTAACAACAGCATCCATAGAAAACGATGTGAGAAACTGATGAAACGGGTGCAGGGATAAGCATTTGTTTTGGAAAATAGACAGAGAGGTTATTATGTGGAAGATAAAGCATATTTTTGATGGAAATTATGGCTGTGAGGAAGCAGCAGAGGAGCAGGCTGGCAAGCTTTCTCTGACACTGATCAATGAGAAGGGAGAGGAACGGTATGTATCTGTTACGGATGCATGGCTGACAGAGAGAGGACTGGATGAAGGCAGCATCTGGCCGGAACGATTCTTTTTCCGGGATGTCCGAAGTGAAGAGGTGGAAGAGGTGACAGAGATCGAACAGATCTGTTTTCCACCAAATGAAGCCTGTTCTGCCAAATCCATGAAAGAAAGAGTGGAGGCTGCACCGGAACTGTTTCTGGTGGCTGAAGATATCGAGACTGGAAAAATAGCCGGATTTTTAAATGGCCTGTCCACAAAAGAGATGATATTCCGGGATGAATTCTTTACAGATATTCGTCTTTATGATCCGGAAGGTGACAATATTATGCTGCTGGGACTGGATGTGAGACCGGAGTACCGCAGACAGGGACTTGCCCGCGAGATCGTAAGGCAGTACGCAGAACGGGAAAAGAAAAAAGGCCGCAGTCGTCTGGTTCTGACCTGCCTGGAGAATAAAGTAGAGATGTATCAGAAGTTTGGATTCCGGGATCTGGGAATGGCTAATTCCACCTGGGGCGGGGAAGCCTGGCATGAGATGGATTATCAGTTATAAGAATGAGCCTGAAATAGTGGCTGTAAAACAAGTAGTGTATAGGAAACCCGCACAGAGCAATTTTGTGCGGGTTTTTGCAACGATCTTATTCTGGAAAATCAACATCTTCGTGAGGAATGCTTTCGGATGCCTTTGGTCCATTGGCATAGACAAACAGAAGCTGCATCACTTCATCACCGGAATTCCATACCATATGTGGAACGCCCTGTGGGAAAAGGAAAACAGAACCAGGTTCGACTTCGAATACCTGATCGCCAATCAATACTTTTCCGTGTCCGGATACAACATAGCCAGTTTCTTCTCCGTATGGATGAGAGTGTGCAGGGGCTACTTTCACACCTGGCTGATAGAAAGTAGTGGATACGGTAGTATATTTTCCACCTGTTGTTTCCGGTGTCTGAAGCCAGATGGCATCACGTCCCGGAAGATTTTTCACATCTCCTTTTGATACATGGGTACATAATCCTTTTTCCATAAAGAACCTCCTTGAAAAATAATAAATTCGTATCTGTGAAACTATGGAACAGATACATAAATTCTTCGATCATTTTTATAAAAAATCGTAACATAAATAGCGTAAAGATTCAAGTCAGGAAAATAAACGGAACGTTATTGATCACAGCAACGAAAAAATGAAATTGTGGGACAGGAATTTTCGTGGTATTATTAGGAAGAAAAAACATGAAGAGAACGATATCATGAAAGCGTTAATGATAAAAAGAAGAACGTATAGCTACCCATTTTATCAGATAAAGGAGAATACCCTATGGCTTCGGATAAACAAGATTTGAATCTGGATATATTTGAAAACAGTACCGTTGCATATAGCATAATAGAACTTGTACTGGATCAGGACGGACATCCGGCAGACTGGATCTATCGTTACTGTAATCAGGCATTTGCGGATTTGAAGGGATACCGGAGGGATGCAATGATCGATCATTCATTTTTAAGTCTGTATCCACGGATAGACCGGGAATGGCTGAATACCTATTATCAGGCAGCATATGAGAATAAAATCAGCGAAATGGATCTGATCATAGATGGGCTGTATCATGCTGTGGTTGCTCCGACTGGGCAGAAAGGGTTCTGTTTCTTCCAGCTGTATGCCGGAAAAGAGAATTCGCAAGAACAAGAAAAATCAGATCCACTGGCAGAAGAAAAACAAGTTTTAAGAAAGCTTTTGCCGGAGTATGTTTCCCTATATCGGATTGATCTGAATTCTGGAAAATATGAAATTCTGCGGCTTGCAGAAAATACCAATGCCAGACAGCTTGCAGATCAGGCAGGGATTCTGTTTCCTAACTATGATGAATACGCAAGGTATTATGCAGATGCATTTATCCAGGAAGCAGACAGAGCAGAATTTATAGACTGGCATTGCTGTGCGAATATGAGAAAAAGGTTTTGTGAAACGGAAAAGCTGACTTATCACTATCATAGTGTGTCCAGGGATGGGAAGGACAGTTACTACGAAGCATATGCGGTAAAAGGTCAGATAAATGAAGAAAAATATGACATTTTTCTGGGATATCGGAACATTGACAGCATTCTTTACAAAGAAAAAGATATCCAGAGGCAGTTACAAAATGCGCTTCATGAGGCCAGACTGAGTAATGAGATCATTGCAGCAATAGCCAAAGCCTATCAATATATTTCACGCATCGATATTCAGGCAGATAGATTTGAAGAAATTGTAAACAGAAACCAGAAACAGCTGAATTTTATAAAAAGTGGCATTTTATCGGAGAATAATAAACTGGTATGCCGACAGTATGTTGCAGAAGAATATCAGGAAGCGTTTTTCAAATTTACGGATATTTCTACCCTGGCAGAACGTATGGAAGAAGAAGAGACCATTGCCCTGGAATATCGTATGAAAGATGGAAACTGGCATAAGCTTCGTTTTATCGAGAAAAAGAGGGATGAAAACGGGCATTTGACTCATGTACTTTGTGCTATACGAAGTATCAGTGATACGAAGAAAAGAGAGCAGGATCTGCTGTATCAGGTAGCGGAAGCAAAGAAAGATGCTGCATTGAAAAACAGATTCCTCTCTAATATGAGCCATGATATTCGAACACCGATGAATGGCATTATAGGAATGTTAGAACTGGCGGATCGTTATCCGAATGACCTGGAGATGCAGAAAAGATGCCGGGATAAGGTTCTGGAGTCTTCTCGTTACCTTCTTTCTCTGGTGAATGATATTCTGGATATGAACAAACTGGAATCAGAACAAGAAATTGTGAATAATATGCCATTTGATCTTGCAAAACTGCTGAACAAAGTCAATAACAGTGCGCAGGTACAGGCTGCAGAAAAGATGATTAATTATGAAGTAGACTGGAATCAGGCCTATTTAAAACATCAATATTTAGTGGGAAATCCGATTTATCTGGAGAGGATTCTGATGGCAATTGCAGATAATGCAGTTAAGTTCACCAATCCAGGAGGCTGCGTAAAGGTCTGGTGCGGGGAAAAATCAGCGGATGACAGTCATGTGATCTATCAGTTCGGGTGCGCAGATAATGGAATCGGCATGAGTGAGGAATTTAAGAAACATGCCTTTGATCTGTTTGCACAGGAAAATGAAACCAGCAGATCAAAGTACGAAGGAAGCGGACTGGGACTGGCTATTGTGAAAAAAATAGTAGACCTTCTGGAAGGAACTATCGAACTACAAAGCCAGAAAGAAAAAGGAACCACGGTGCTGGTTACCCTGCCATTCCAGATCGGAGAAATGGTGGAAGCAGCAGGTTCGGACAGGCAGAAAGCAATGTCGGTAAAGGGACTTCGTGTTCTGGTAGTAGAAGATAATGAATTGAACATGGAAATAGCAACGTGCATGTTAGAAGAAAATGGAATGCAGGTAGAGTGTGCCATGGATGGCCTGGAAGCGGTAAACAAATTTGAACAGTCAGAGCCAGGATATTACGATGTGATCTGTATGGATATCAGAATGCCGCATATGAATGGCTGGGATGCTGCCCGGAAAATCCGTTCTATGAAAAGACAGGATGCGCAGAGCATACCAGTGATTGCCATGAGTGCGAATTCCTTTACGGAGGATATTATCAATAGTCGTATTTCCGGAATGAACCGGCATATAGCGAAGCCGCTGGATATGAAAAAGCTGATAGAAGCGATTCAGGAATGTATTTCGGCAACATAGAAAAGAAAAAGTAATCCGGATTCGAGCAGAGTCTGGATTATTTTTAAAAAAGCAGTTGTTAATTAATTATCAATATGATATGATGTGAAAGTCAAATTACCAGATAAAAGGAGGACAAAAGATTATGGGCAGCAAGATTACCATTATCGGTGCCGGTAATGTGGGTGCAACGATTGCCTACACATTGTCGAGCGAAGATATCGCATCAGAGATTGTTATGATCGATATCAACAGACAGAAAGCAGAAGGAGAAGTACTTGATATCGTGCAGGGAACCTGTTTCCGGGATCCAATCTCCATCATTGCAGGGGATTATCCGGATGCAAAGGATTCTGATATTGTAATTATCACGTCAGGAATTGCACGTAAGCCGGGGCAGACAAGACTGGAGCTTACACAGACCAATGTGAACATTCTGAAATCCATCACACCTGAGATTGTAAAAGCAGCTCCAAATGCACTGTATCTTATCGTCAGCAATCCGGTGGACATTATGACCTATGTATTTACGAAGATTTCCGGACTTCCTGAGAATCAGATTTTGGGTTCCGGTACCATTCTGGATTCTGCGCGTTTGCGCTGTGGCATTTCGGAACATTTTCATATCGCACAGAAAAACATTCATGCTTATGTATTTGGGGAGCATGGCGATACATCCTTTATTCCATGGTCTGGAGCCTATATTTCAGGTGTCAGTATAGATGAGTACTATGAATTACAGAAGAAGCTGGGTAAAAAGATTGAACCGATCGACAGGGAAGCAATGCTTCAGTATGTACAGAAATCCGGTGGAGAGATTATTTCGAAGAAGGGCGCAACATTCTACGCAGTATCCACCTCGGTTTGTAAGATCTGTAATTTACTGCTGTCTGCATCAGAGTCCATCACCACAGTCTCTACCATGATGCACGGTGAATACGGAATCGAGGATGTCTGTCTGAGCACGCTCACTCTGGTCGGACCGAATGGGGTACAGGGAAAAGTTCCGATGAGGATGAATAAAGCGGAAATCGAGGAACTGAAGAAAAGTGCAGATACATTAAAAAATATCATTGCACAGGTTGATTTGAATTAAAAAATACTTGTTAAAATGTTATCAATATGAATAATATAACGCGATGTGAAAATCGAGCTGATACACTTCTTAAATGCGGAGTAAGGGTGTGCGAACTCTATTATTTTCCATATCTGAAGAGATAGAAAATAATGTATTAGTTTTGATTTCTATTTTTTTGCTGTTATTTGTTAAAAAAAAAACAAAGTATTCAACCAAACAACAAGAAGAAAGGATAATGTGAAGTATGAAGTACAGTTATTATCCGGGTTGTACCCTGAAAAATAAGGCCAAAGATCTGGATGCGTATGCCAGAGCCAGTGCTGCAGTGCTTGGATTCGAGCTGGAAGAGATTGAAAACTGGCAGTGCTGCGGAGGGGTATATCCACTTGGCACCGATGAGATTGCCACGAAGCTTTCTTCTGTCCGCGCACTGAATCAGGCAAAAGAGAAGGAACAGGATCTGGTAACCGTCTGTTCCGCCTGCCATCATGTTATCAAACGTGTGAATGATGATATGAAAAACGTGGAAGATATCCGTACGAAAGCCAATAATTATATGCAGCTGGATGAGCCATATGCGGGAGAAACGAAAGTGCTCCACTATCTGGAAGTGCTGCGTGACAGAGTCGGCTTTGACAAGATAAAAGAAAAAGTGGTTTATCCGCTTACTGGAAAGAAGATCGGAGCCTACTATGGATGCCTGTTGCTGCGTCCCGGAAAGATCATGGCTTTTGACGATCCGGAGAACCCAACCATTATGGAAGACTTCATTCGTGCTCTGGGAGCAGAACCGGTGGTTTATCCATATCGAAATGAATGCTGTGGAGGTTACATTTCCCTGAAGGAAAAGGAAATGTCGCAGAATATGTGCCGGAAAATTGAGGAAAGTGCAAAAGGATTTGGCGCAGATATGCTGATTACCGCCTGTCCATTATGTAAATATAACCTGAATCAAAATGCTTCCTGTGAACTTCCGGTATATTATTTTACAGAAATTCTTGCAGAGGCACTTGGTGTAAAAGGGGAGGTGGCAAAATGACAAAGGAACGCCGTTCAGCAGAGAAAATAAAAGAAATCTCAGGAACTAACCCACTGAAATGTATGAAATGTGGAAAGTGCTCCGCTACCTGTCCTTCGTTCAATGAAATGGATATTAAGCCACATCAGTTTGTATCCTATGTGATCAATGAGGATATTGAAGCACTGGTTCATTCCGAGTCTCTCTGGAAATGTCTTTCCTGCTTTGCATGCGTAGAGCGTTGCCCGAGAGATGTCAAACCTGGAAAAATCATAGATGCTGCGAGACAGCTGGTGGTACGCCAGAAAGGCGGAGATTATCTGACCGCAGACGAGATTCCGCAGCTTCTTGATCCGGAACTGCCACAGCAGCTTCTGGTAAGTGCGTTCAGAAGATACAGGAGGTAGAGGAAGGTGCAGAGAATAGGTGTATTTGTCTGTCATTGCGGAAGTAATATTGCCGCTACGGTAGACGTAAAAAAGGTGGTAGAGCTGGCTGCAAAGGAACCTGGTGTAGTGCATGCAGAAGATTATCAGTATATGTGTTCCGAAGCTGGTCAGGCAAAAATACAGGATGCCATCAGAGAAAAAAATCTGACAGGAGTAGTGGTCTGTTCCTGTTCCCCGCGTATGCATGAGGCGACTTTCAGAAAGGCGGCAGAAAAGGCCGGCCTGAATCCATATATGGTAGAGATTGCCAATATTCGTGAACATTGTTCCTGGATTCATAAGGATATGGAAGAAGCTACGAAGAAGGCAGTGATCCTTGCCAGAGCAGCGATTGCAAAGGTAAATCTGAATACACCGCTTCAGCCTGGCGAGAGTCGTGTGACCAAGAGAGCCCTGGTAATCGGAGGCGGTATTGCAGGTATTCAGACAGCGCTGGATATTGCGGATGCGGGATATGAAGTAGATATTGTGGAGAAGACACCGAGTATCGGAGGAAGAATGTCTCAGCTGGATAAGACATTCCCGACGTTGGACTGTTCTGCATGTATCCTTACTCCTAAGATGGTAGAAGCAGCATCCCATGAAAAGATTAAAATTTATACATATAGTGAAGTAGAAAAAGTCAGTGGATTCGTAGGAGACTTTACGGTTGACATTCGCAAAAAAGCCAGAAGCGTCAACATGGATAAATGTACCGGTTGTGGAGTCTGCCAGGAAAAATGTCCATCTAAGAAGATACCAAATGAATTTAACAGAGGGTTAAACAACAGAAGTGCGATTTACACTCCGTTTGCCCAGGCGATTCCGAATGTTCCTGTCATTGATCGTGAACACTGTAAAAAGTTCCAGACCGGAAAGTGTGGTGTCTGTGCAAAAGTATGCCAGGCCGGAGCAATTGAATACGATCAGCAGGATGAAATCGTAACAGAGAAATACGGAGCTATTGTGGTAGCTACCGGTTTTGATACCATCAAGCTGGATAAATATGATGAATATGCATACAGCCAGAGCAAGGATGTCATCACGTCCCTGGAACTGGAACGTATTATGAATGCGGCAGGTCCGACGAAGGGGCATCTGGAACGTCTTTCTGATGGAAAAGCACCAAAAGAACTGGTATTTATTCAGTGCGTGGGAAGCCGCTGCTCAGATGACAGAGGAAAACCATATTGTTCCAAGATCTGCTGTATGTATACTGCAAAACATGCTATGTTGATCCGTGATAAATATCCGGATACCAATGTGACCGTATTTTATATTGACGTACGTACACCGGGTAAGAATTTTGATGAATTTTACCGCAGAGCGGTAGAGCAGTATGGAGTAAATTATATCAAAGGCCAGGTAGGAAAAGTCATTCCGCAGCCAGATGGAAGTCTTCTGGTACAGGGATCGGATCTTCTGGATAATAAACAGATCCTGAAGAAGGCAGATATGGTTGTGCTTGCAACGGCCATTGAACCAAATCCAGATGTACGTAAGATCGCGACTATGCTGACAGCAAGTATTGATACCAATAATTTCCTGACAGAGGCTCATGCAAAGCTGCGTCCGGTAGAATCTCCGACCGCTGGTATATTCCTGTCCGGTGTCTGCCAGGGACCAAAGGATATTCCGGAAACCGTTGCGCAGGCGGGAGCAGCAGCAGTAAAGGCGATCGGACTTCTTGCCAGGGACAAGCTGACCACAAACCCATGTACTGCAAAATCAGATGAGCTTTTATGTAACGGATGTTCTACCTGTGCAAACGTATGCCCATATGGAGCAATTTCCTATGAAGACAAACAGGTAAATGACCACGGTATCCGTGAAACAAGAAGAGTGGCCGTTGTCAATACAGCGCTTTGCCAGGGATGTGGAGCCTGTACCGTAGCCTGCCCGTCAGGTGCCATGGATTTACAGGGCTTCTCTAACAGACAGATTATCGCGGAGGTAGATGCAATATGTCGATAGAAACAAATGAAGAATTCAGACCGAAGATTGTAGCATTCTGCTGTAACTGGTGCAGTTATGCAGGTGCAGACCTTGCAGGAAGCAGCCGTCTGTCTTATCCGGCAGATGTGAAAATTATCCGTGTACCCTGTTCCTGCCGTGTCAATCCGATGTTCATCCTCCGTGCGTTTGAAAAGGGAGCTGATGGCGTAATCCTGTGCGGATGCCATCCGGGGGACTGTCACTACAGCACTGGTAACTACTATGCAAGAAGACGAATGACCCTGCTGTTCTCTATGCTGGATTTCATCGGAGTGGAAAATGGAAGAACACGTGTGGAATGGGTTTCTGCCGCTGAAGGTGTGAAATTTTCACAGACAATGAACGAATTTGTGGAAAAAATCCATTCGCTTGGTAAGAACGTAAGATTGGAGGATTTAAGATGCAGGAGCTGATAAATCGCGCAAAGGAACTGCTTGCAGACGGAACCGTGGCAAGAGTTCTGGGATGGAAAGCCGGAGATCTGCCTTACAATCCGGAGCCGGCTTACTTTGAAACAGAAGAATCTTTAAAGGATTTTGTATACAACGGATTCTGCGGTGCCAACTTAAGCAAATATATGATCGAAGCATCAAAACTGGAAGGAAAAACACTGGTATGTTTAAAGCCATGTGATACCTACAGTTTTAACCAGTTGATTAAAGAACACCGGGTGGACCGTGAAAAAGCATATATCATTGGAGTGGGATGCAAAGGAAAACTGGATATTGAAAAAATCAGAAAACAGGGGATCAAAGGCATTGAGAGCATTTCCGGAGCAGAGATAACAGAAGACGCAAAGACTTTAACCATTCAGACCATCTACGGGGAGAAAACCTGCGCATACAAAGATGCCATGCTGGAAAGATGCCATGTATGTAAGGGAAAAGAACACAAGATTTATGACGAACTCATTGGAGAGTCCAAAGAGACCAAAGATGCAGATCGTTTTGCAGAAGTAGAGAAGATCGAGGCGATGAGTCCGGAAGAAAAATTTGCATTCTTCCAGAGCCAGTTAAGCAAGTGTATCCGCTGCAATGCCTGCCGGAATGTCTGTCCTGCATGCAGCTGCCGGAAATGTGTATTTGACAGCAACAAGTTTGACAGTGCACAGAAAGTCAATGTGGATTCGTTTGAAGAAAAGATGTTCCATATCATTCGTGCATTCCATGTAGCCGGAAGATGTACAGATTGCGGAGAATGCAGCAGAGTATGTCCGCAGGGAATCCCACTGCATCTGTTTAATCGTAAGTTTATCAAAGATATCGATACCTTCTATGGTGAATATCAGGCAGGAGAGGATACTGTCTCCAGGGGACCTCTTACGAACTTTGCGTTTGATGATGTTGAGCCAGGTATTGTGGCAGAAAGGGGATAATGTATGTACAAAATAGCAGCAGAGAATCTGCAGGCATTATTCCAGAAGATTGCCGCAGATCAGGATTTATACTTACCGGTCAGAGTAAGTGACCAGGTAAACTTCAGAGCATGGAGTCAGGACGCAGATGTCTGTCTTGACACCTTAAAAACTGTAAAATCACCGAAGGATGCATTCTTCCCACAAAGTGAGAATCTCTACACCTGTAAGAAAGAAGAAAAAAAGATTTCCATCGAACCACAGGCTCTTCAGGAAAAGGATTTTGTAGTATTTGGAATGAAAGCTTGTGATCTTCAGGGAGTAAAGGTACTGGATAATGTATTTTTAAGTGATCCGGTCGATACTTTTTATGCAGCCAGAAGAGAACACGGAACCATCGTTGCACTGGCCTGCCATGAACCGGAGGAAAGTTGTTTCTGTAAGGTATTTGGCATTGACTGTGCAGATCCGGCAGGAGATGTTGCCACATGGATGGTGGAAGGCGAACTTTACTGGAAGCCTCTGACCGAAAAAGGGGAGAACCTTACCAGGACAGTTGCAGAATTGCTCACAGAAGCAGAGGATGGAAAAGTAGAAGAGGAGAAAGCTTCTATCCGTGCAATCGTAGAAAAACTTCCATATTCACACCTTTCACTGGAAGGCTGGGGTCAGGAAGATTACATGGAACGATTCAATTCTTCTGTATGGGAAGAACTTTACAAGCCATGTCTGGCATGTGGTACCTGTACCTTCGTGTGCCCTACCTGTCAGTGTTATGACATCAAGGATTATGACACCGGTCATGGCATACAGCGTTACCGCTGCTGGGATTCCTGTATGTATTCTGATTTTACCATGATGGCACATGGCAATAACCGTAACAGCCAGATGCAGAGATTTCGCCAGAGATTTATGCACAAGCTGGTGTATTATCCGGTGAATAATCATGGTATGTTTTCCTGTGTAGGATGTGGACGCTGCGTGGAAAAATGCCCTTCATCCTTAAATATCGTAAAAGTAATCAAGGCATTTGAACAGCAGGGAGGTGAAAAAGAATGAGCGAATGTACCTGTCATAAGAATTATACCTTAGATACACTGATTCCAAAGGTTGGTGTGATCACGGATATCCGTCAGGAGACACCGGATGTAAAAACGTTTCGTGTGAATGCTCCGGACGGAGGAAAACTGTTTGAACATATGCCTGGCCAGTGTGCAATGCTCTGCGCACCAGGTGTCAGTGAGGGTATGTTTTCCATTACTTCTTCTCCGACAAATAAAGAATATCAGGAATTTAGTATCAAGAAATGTGGTATGCTGACCGATTATCTTCACAGCCTTCAGGTGGGAGATGAGATTACTGTCCGTGGACCGTATGGCAATCATTTCCCGGTAGAAGATAAATTAAAAGGGAAAAATCTTCTGTTTATCGCAGGCGGTATCGGTCTTGCACCGCTGCGTTCCGTCATCAATTATGTACTGGATAACCGTTCGGATTATGGAACGGTAGATATCCTTTACGGTTCCCGTTCGGCGGACGACCTGGTACAGTTAAAAGAGATTCAGGAAGTCTGGATGAAAGCAGAGGGTGTGAATGTATATCTGACCATTGACCGTGAGCAGGAAGGCTGGGACGGACATGTGGGGTTTGTCCCTTCTTATCTGAAAGAAATTGGGTTTGATACCAATAAAACTGCACTGGTATGCGGACCGCCTATTATGATCAAATTCGTTCTGGCCGGACTGGAAGAACTGGGATTTTCCAGAGAGCAGGTGTATACCACACTGGAACTGCGCATGAAGTGCGGGATCGGAAAATGTGGCCGGTGTAACATTGGTTCCAAGTATGTCTGCAAAGACGGACCGGTATTTCGATGCGACGAGATCGATGAACTGCCGAATGAGTACTAATAGAAAGGACTGGTAATCTCAAATGGAAAAGAAAATGGTAAATGTATATTTTTTTGGTAAAAAATACAGTGTACCTGCAGAGCTGACAATCATGACTGCCATGGAATATGCCGGTTATACCTTAAAAAGAGGATGCGGATGCAGACATGGTTTCTGTGGAGCCTGTGCAACCATTTATAGAATGAAAGGAAAAAATGAACTGAAAACCTGTCTGGCCTGTCAGACACAGGTAGAGGAAGGCATGTATGTGGCAAGCATTCCTTTCTTCCCGACAGATAAGAGAACTTACAATATGGAAGAACTGAAACCAAATCAGCAGGTTATGATGGAACTGTATCCGGAAATCTACAGCTGTATTGGATGTAATGCCTGTACGAAGGCCTGTACCCAGGACTTGAATGTTATGCAGTATATTGCTTACGCACAGAGAGGAGAACTGGAAAAATGTGCAGAGGAATCCTTTGACTGTGTAAGCTGTGGCTGCTGTTCTGTAAGGTGTCCGGCAGGTATCTCCCATGCTATGGTAGGACTTTTGGCCAGACGTCTTACCGGAAAATATATAGCTCCAAAGAGTGAGCATCTGGAAAAACGTGTAGAAGAAATCCATGAAGGCAAATATGATGATCTGATTGAGCAGATCATGCAGAAGCCGATTACCGAAATGCAGGAACTTTATAATACAAGAGAAATTGAAAAATAGGGAGGGCGTAAAACATGTATGCACCATATCCAGAAAATATGATGGAATCCATCAAAAAGGTAGAGGCTACAAGAGCAGAGCGTATGGCGACAGAACCAAGACGTCTGACGGCAGATGAAAAAGACGCTCTTCTGAAAAAATTCCATCCAGACTATAACCCGGACGCGTTTGCAGAGATTAAAGTAGGACCAAACAAAGGTCAGAAAGCTCCGTTGGAACTGGCCGAAATGCTTCATTCCACAAGTCGTCTGATCCATGAAAAAATTGACCTTACGAAAATCGACTATGACGTAGATGTACTTGTAATTGGAGGGGGAGGCGCTGGTTCCTCCTGTGCCATCGAAGCACACAATGCAGGGGCAAACGTTATGATCGTGACCAAGCTTCGTATCGGAGACGCCAATACCATGATGGCAGAGGGTGGTATTCAGGCAGCAGATAAAGAAAATGATTCTCCGGTACAGCATTATCTGGACTGTTTCGGCGGCGGACATTTTGCTGCAAAACCGGAACTGGTAAAAAGGCTCGTTATGGAAGCACCAGATGCTATCAAATGGCTGAATGATCTTGGCGTGGAGTTTGACAAAGAAGAAGACGGAAGAATGATCACCACTCATGGCGGCGGTACTTCCAGAAAGAGAATGCATGCGGCAAAGGATTATTCCGGATCCGAGATCATGCGTACTATCCGGGATGAGGTATTAAACTTAGGTATTCCGGTAGTAGAGTTTACTTCTGCAGTGGAACTTCTGAAGGACGAAAAAGGACAGACAGCCGGTGCAGTTCTTCTTAACATGGAAACGGGAGATTATTCTGTTGCAAGAGCAAAGACGGTTGTCATTGCAACAGGCGGTGCAGGAAGAATGCACTATCAGGGCTTTCCAACCTCCAATCACTACGGTGCAACCGCAGACGGACTGGTACTGGGATATCGTGCAGGTGCATCCCTTCTTTATCAGGATTCTATTCAGTATCATCCGACCGGAGCCATCTATCCATCTCAGATCATGGGCGCTTTGGTAATCGAAAAGGTACGTTCCGTAGGAGCACAGCTTGTCAATGCGAACGGAGAAGCATATATTCATCCACTGGAAACCCGTGATGTCAATGCATCCGGTGTTATTCGGGAATGTAAAGAAGGCCGCGGTGTAGAGGTGCCGGGTGGACTGCGGGGTGTATGGCTGGATACGCCGATGATTGAAATCCTGGGGGGCGAAGGTACCATTGAAAAGAGAATTCCGGCTATGTTCCGGATGTATATGAATTATGGCATTGATATGAGAAAAGTGCCAATCGTCATTTATCCGACACTTCATTATCAGAACGGCGGGCTTGAAATTGATGGAGATGGATTCACAAAAGAGATGCCAAATCTGTTAGTGGCAGGAGAGGCAGCCGGCGGTATTCACGGAAGAAACAGACTGATGGGCAACTCTCTTCTGGATGTCATTGTATTCGGAAGAAATGCAGGAAAAAAAGCAGCAGCAAAATGCAAGAATGTGGAACTGGGAGAGCTGAATCTCAACCATATATACGCATATGAGGAAGAACTGAAAGAAGCTGGCGTACAGACAGATAAAGTATCTCCGTTACTGCTTCCAAACTATGCCCGTCATGAACAGCGTTAAAAACATGTGTTTAAATGGAAAATGGTGTTGATAAAGAATTGTCGGCATCGGGAGCTTTTGGTATAATAACAGACAAAAAGAAGGGAGCTTACCAGAATGCGTGAAGTAGAAGTAAACAGACTTACAGAGGTCATTGAGAGGCTCTGTATCGAAGCAAATGAACATCTTCCGGAGGATGTAAAATGTGCGATCAGGACATGCCGTGCCTGTGAAGATGGAGAGATTGCAAAAGGAGTACTGGATAATATTATCGAAAATTTTGATATCGCAGACAGTGAAAATGTGCCAATCTGCCAGGATACCGGTATGGCCTGTGTATTCCTTGAAATCGGACAGGATGTGCATTTGGTCGGCGGAGATCTGACAGATGCTGTCAACGAGGGCGTTCGTCGTGGATATGACAAGGGATATTTAAGAAAATCCGTAGTAAAAGATCCGGTACGCCGTGGAAATACAGGGGATAATACGCCGGCTATGATCTATACCGAGATTGTTCCGGGAGATCAGGTGAAAGTAACGGTAGGACCAAAGGGATTTGGCAGTGAGAATATGAGTCAGATCCGTATGTTCAAGCCATCAGCCGGATTACAGGGAATCAAGGATTTCATTTTGGAAGTGGTAGAGACTGCCGGCCCGAATCCATGCCCGCCAATGGTAGTCGGTGTAGGAATCGGTGGAACGTTTGATAAATGTGCGCTGTTGGCAAAGAAAGCACTGATGCGTCCTCTGGATACACAGAATCCGGATCCATTTTACGCAGATCTGGAAAAAGAGATGCTGGAGAAGGTAAATAAGCTGGGAATTGGACCGCAGGGATTTGGTGGAAAGACAACGGCGATCGGACTGAACATTGAGACCATGCCGACCCATATCGCAGGTATGCCATGTGCAGTCAATATCAACTGCCATGTGACACGCCATAAATCGGAGGTGATCTAGAGATGGAAAGAAGAAAAATTACACTCCCACTGACAAAGGAACTTGCCAGAACCCTTCATGCCGGAGATCAGGTATTATTGACAGGAACCATCTATACATCCCGTGATGCCGGACATAAGAGAATGTGCGAAGCACTGGCAAAGGGAGAGAAGATCCCATTTGACCCGACAGATGCCACCATCTATTATGTAGGACCGACACCGGCTAAACCAGGTGCAGTAATCGGTTCCGCAGGTCCAACTACCAGTGGACGAATGGATGCTTATGCACCGACGATGATGTCCGTTGGCGCAAGAGGCATGATTGGAAAAGGTGCCCGTCTTCCAGAAGTAGTGGAAGCCATGAAGAAATACGATGGAGTATACTTCGGTGCGATTGGAGGCGCCGGTGCACTGCTTGCAAAATGCATCAAAAAAGCAGAGCTGATTGCCTATGAAGATCTGGGAGCAGAAGCTCTTCGAAAATTATATGTAGAAGATATGCCGCTGGTAGTCATCATTGACAGTGAAGGAAACAACCTGTACGAAGAAGGCAAAGCAGAATATCTGAAAGAACATGGTGAGGCTTAAAGGCCGGATCATGAAGGAAAATCGAGAATTATGAAATGAAAATTGTCAGGTGAATGATATGCCTGGCAATTTTCTGTTTCACAGGAAAGGTATCAAAAGATATCTTTATTACTGACGGGAACCTGTGTTATAATAAGAAAAGTATAAAATACATGAGGAAAAAAATATGAATTTAATTGAAGAGGCAAAGAAACTTGGTTTTTCAGATGTGGCAGTGATGGATACCAAAGATCTGGTATTTGTACCGGAGTATCGCATGTACTGTGAACAGAACCGATGTGGTTGCTATAATGTGAATCCGGCGTGCCCGCCCCAGAGCGGTACAGTAGAAGAAATGAAACAGAAGGCATTGAAATACAGGAAAACACTGGTTCTGCAGACCATGCAGGACTATGAGATGGACTTTAAGAAAGCGAAGCTCAATCAGAACAAGCTGACAGAGCAGCTGTCGGAGAAGATGAAGGAAGCCGGAAAAACAGATTTTCTGATTATGAGTTCCGGGCCGTATAAGCATCATTCCTGTATGTCTGCTTACTGTGTGGATGCACAGAAGATGGCAGATGCAGTAGGAATGAAGTGCTGGACAGATGATGACTATATCCGGTATTTTTCAGAGATCCTGTTCAATGAATGAGGTAACCAGGATATTTATCGTCTGAAAAAACGAAAGATAATGCGAAAAGCTTATGGATCATAGGATATGATGTGACTTAGAAAAAGGAGATGGAACATATGAACATAATGGAATTATTAAAGACTCGGAGAACCTACCGGCGCTTTAAACAGCAGCCGATATCTGATGAGGTGCTCGGTGACATGCTGACTGCAGCCAGATATGCTTCCAGCGCGGCCAATAAGCAGCCGATCAGCTATGTAGTAGTGCGGACACCGGAAAAGGTGAAAGAGGTGTTTGACCAGACCAAATGGGCGGGCTATTTTCCGAATGATGCAGGACGCCCGAAGGCTGGGGAAGAACCGGTTCTGTTTATCGGAATTGTAGAGAATCTGGATATCAGTAAGAACTATGCAGATACCGATGCAGGACTGGCCATCAGCAATCTGACACTGGCGGCCTGGAGTCATGGCGTGGGAAGCTGTATGATCGGTGCCTGCAACAAGCCAAAGCTGTCAGAGATGTTTGGATTAACCGAGAATCAGCAGTTACATACAGTAGTGGCATTTGGCTATCCGTCTCATGAGAGCCACATCACCGATGTGAAGGATGGCGAGATCAAATATTATCTGGATGAGAATCAGGACTACGTAGTACCGAAGCGTAAGCTGGAGGATATGGTGAAGTATCTGTAGAAGAATTTGTGATGATGCCATAAGGTAATTCAAAATACAGCGTAATCGGCAAGGCATCATTTGGTATCATGGATAAAGAAACACAGGAAAGAGAAGCAACAGAATTATGAGGAAAATGAAAAGATTTATCACAGCAGCGATGCTGGTGGTATTGGTACTGGCCTTTGGCATGCAGGCTGGTGCGGCAACAAAGACCTATACTATGTATGTAGGAAAAACTTATCGGATTAAGCAGTCTGGTGTAAAAAAATGGACAACTTCAAATAAGAAGATTGCTGCCATTGGAAGCAAAAATGGTAAGATTAAGCCAAAACGTCCTGGAACAGTTACCATTAAAGCAAAAAAGAAGAAAAAAACGGTAAAATTTAAGGTAATTGTAAAAAAACCATATATCAGCAAGACAAGTCTGGAGCTGGAAAAAGGTCAAACAGCCACTCTGAAGCTGACAGGAACTACAGCGAAGTCCTGGAAATCATCGAAATCTTCTGTAGTATCTGTAACATCGAAAGGAAAGATCAGGGCGAAGGCTGCCGGCATGGCAACGATTACCGTGCGTGGCAGTAATAAAAAGACCTATCAGTGCCGGGTAACTGTGCCAAAGCCATATGTACCACCAAAGCAACCAGAACCAGCACCGGAGCCGGCACCTCAGCCAGAACCGGAGACTGAGCCACAGATGCCGGAACCTGGACCATTTACCGGATATCTGATCATGCATCGTGGTTATAATAAAGTAGCACCGGAGAACACATTGGCGGCTTTTCGACTGGCAGCAGAGATGGGATATAAGGCGGTAGAATGTGATATTCAGTTTACCAAAGATGGAGTGCCAGTGGTGATCCACGATAGTTCAGTGACCAGAACATCGAATGTAGCTATTGTGGAGACAGAGTTATTTGGTGCCAAAAAGAGAAAGCTGTCGGAATTAACTTTTGATGAAGTACGGCAGCTGGATTTTGGATCCTGGAAGGCAGAAGCCTATGCAGGAGAGAAAATACCAAGTTTTCAGGAATTTCTGGAGCTCTGCAAGCAGTATGGACTACATCCGTATATTGAATTGAAGAGTAATGGAGACTTGCCATTGTTGTATTCGATGACAGTATCCACGGGAATGCAGAATCAGGTGACCTGGATTTCATTTGATATTAATTTATTGAATAGAATGAAGCATATTTCATCGACAGCAGAACTTGGCTGGCTGAGAAGTGGTCTGATCAATCCAAGCACAATTGCCGGAGCGAGAGCCATTCAGTTGCCAACGAATAAGGTCTATCTGATGCCAAAAACCTGGAACCTCAGTGCCGATATGCTGAAAGAGTGCTGGAAATATAATATTGGTCTGATTGCACAATCTATCTATTCTCAGCAAGATCAGGATAAAATGAATTCTTATTATACAGCTGGAATTACCAATGGATTCTAAAAAGAGAAGAAAATGCCCGTGCTTCATGGAGCAGGATATAACAAAGCCGGTCGGAATGATCACATATCCGACCGGTTTTTGCTGTCTGTATATATTTTATTCCAGCTCAAAAGCGCCAGTATATAACTGATAATATTTACCCTTCTGGGCAATCAGCTCGTCGTGGGTACCACGTTCAATGATATGTCCCTGCTCCAGAACCATAATGGCATCTGCATTGCGGACGGTAGAGAGACGGTGTGCAATGACGAATACGGTACGTCCTTTCATCAGAGCATCCATACCTTTCTGAACAATGGCTTCGGTACGGGTATCGATACTTGATGTTGCTTCATCCAGGATCATAACCGGTGGATTAGAGATGGCTGCTCTGGCAATGGAGATCAGCTGTCTCTGTCCCTGAGACAGGGAAGAACCGGTTCCGTCAATGATAGTGTCATAGCCATTTGGAAGCATTTCGATAAAGTCATGGGCATTGGCGATCTTTGCTGCTTCGATCACTTCTTCATCTGTAGCATCCAGTTTTCCGTAGCGGATGTTATCACGAATCGTCCCGGTAAACAGGTTCGTATCCTGAAGTACAATACCCAGAGAGTGACGCAGATCAGCCTTTTTGATCTTGTTGATATTGATGTCATCGTAGCGGATCTTACCATCAGCCAGATCATAGAAACGGTTGATCAGATTGGTAATGGTAGTTTTTCCTGCACCGGTAGCACCAACGAAGGCAATCTTCTGACCTGGCTTCGCATACAGGGAAATATCGTGAAGAACGATTTTATCCGGATTGTATCCAAAATCCACATCATAGAAACGCACATCACCTGTCATTTTCTTATAGGTCAGGGTGCCGTCGCCATGGCGGTGTTTCCAGGCCCAGGTACCGGTACGTTCTTTGCATTCGGTAAGGGAGCCATCTGCAGATTCCTTTGCACGGACCAGTTCCACATATCCGTCATCGACTTCCGGTGTCTCATCCATCAGCTGGAAGATACGTCCGGCGCCGGCCAGAGCCATAACAATGGAGTTCATCTGCTGGGAAATCTGTCCAATTGGGTTGGTAAAAGATTTGCTCAGCTGCAGGAAACTGGCGATCACGCCAATGGTGATATTTCCAATATGGTTATAAGCCAGCACACCACCGACAATAGCCAGAACGACATACTGGAGGTTACCAAGGTTATTCATGATCGGCATCAGAATATTGGCAAAACGGTTGGCATTGGTGGCATTGCTGCACAGTTCTTCATTCAGGCGGTCAAAGGCTTCTTCAGAACGCTGCTCATAATTAAAGACCTTTACAACTTTTTGTCCATTAATCATCTCTTCAATGTAACCATTGGCAGCACCCAGGGATTCCTGCTGTTTGACAAAGTAACGGCCACTGTTGCCGGCTACTTTTCCGGTAATCTTCAGCATAAAGAAAACGGAGACAGCTACAACAAGGGAAAGATAAATACTGGTAGTCAGCATAGCCACTGCAACAGAGATAATCGTTACAGCAGAAGAGAGCATCTGGGTTAAGCTCTGGGAAAGCATCTGACGCAGAGTATCGGTATCGTTGGTATAACGGCTCATGATATCCCCAAAAGAGTGGGTATCAAAGTATTTAATCGGCAGAGACTGCATATGGGTAAACAGTTCATCACGGATATCTCGCAGAACTCCCTGGGAAATATTGGCCATCACGCGGGAATATACGAGAGTCGCCAGTGCACCGGCCAGATAAATGCAGCCCATGCGGACCAGTGTATGGAATAACGGTCCGAAGTCTGGATTTGCAGACTGCAGGAGTGGTGTGATATAACTGTCAATCAGAGTCCGCAGAAACAGGGATGCAATGACTCCGGTGATGGCGCTCATGAGAATACCTGCCAGAACCAGCAGCATCTGGAATTTGTAATCTTTCCAGATATATCCCATCAGACGTTTTAATGGAATCATCGGATTCTGATCCTTCATCATTTGTTTGCGCTGTTCTTTGGACATGCCTCTTGCCATGTTTTTCATTTCGTTATTGGATTTTCTCTGGATTGGTTTGTTCTCATTACTCATTGTCAGCAGCCCCCTTTACCTGAGAATAATATACTTCCTGATAGATCTTGCTGGAAGCTAACAGCTCTTCATGGGTTCCCACATCTGTGATGCGACCGTTGTCCATGACGACAATACGGTCAGCATTCTGAACAGAAGAGATACGCTGTGCAATAATCAGCTTGGTCGTGTCTGGAATCTCGTCGATAAATGCCTTCTGGATCATGGCATCGGTTTTGGTATCCACAGCAGAAGTACTGTCATCCAGGATCAGGATAGCAGGTTTCTTCAGAAGCGCTCTGGCAATACAGATACGCTGTTTCTGTCCGCCGGATACATTGGAACCTCCCTGTTCAATGTAAGTGTCATACTGATCCGGGAAGGTCTGGATAAAGTCATCGGCCTGAGCCAGCTGACATGCATGGATCAGCTCTTCCTCTGTGGCATTTGGATTTCCCCAGCGTAAGTTCTCTTTGATCGTACCGGAAAACAGTACATTTTTCTGAAGCACCATAGATACCGCATCACGGAGAACTTCCAGATCATAATCACGGACATCCCGTCCGCCTACTTTCAGGGCACCGCTGGTGATATCATAGAGTCTCGGGATCAGCTGAACCAGAGAACTCTTGGCACTTCCGGTACCGCCGATGATACCGATGGTTTCACCGGATTTAATATGCAGATCAATGTCTTTCAGACAGAGTTTATCAGGATTCTGGCTGTAGCTGAAAGATACATGATCAAAATCAATGGAGCCATCGGCGACTTCTGTTACAGGCTTTGCCGGATTGGCAATATCCGGAACTTCAATCAGTACTTCGTTGATACGTTCCACAGAAGCCTTGGACATGATAGTCATAACGAAAATCATAGACAGCATCATCAGGCTCATGAGAATCTGCATCGTATAAGTAAACATGGAAGTCAGTTCTCCGGCGGTCATGGTGCCTCCAACGATCAGATTGGCACCAATCCAGGAAATCAGGATCATGCAGGTATAGACACAGATCTGCATGACCGGGGCGTTAAAAGCAATCATTTTTTCTGCTTTGGTGAAGTCTTTATAAATGGAAGAAGAGATTTTTTTGAATTTCTGTTCTTCGAAATCTTCACGGACAAAGGATTTTACCACGCGGATACCGTGTACATTTTCCTGAACCACATTGTTCAGTTTATCATAGGTCTTAAATACACGGACAAAGATCGGGTGCACATGAGTCATGATAAACGCAAGGGCAATACCCAGGATCGGGATGACCCACAGATAAATTGTGGCAAGTTCACTGTTTACTTTGAAAGCCATGAAAAATGCCATAACCAGCATAATCGGGGCACGTACAGCCACACGGATGATCATCTGATAGGCATTCTGGACATTGGTAATGTCGGTGGTCATACGGGTGACCAGGCTGGATGTGGAAAAATGGTCGATATTCAGGAAAGAAAAATCCTGTACCTTATAAAACATCCGTTTGCGTAAGTTTTTGGCAAATCCGGCACTGGCTACTGCGGCATAATGACCGGAAAGAGCGCCAAAGGCCAGGGCAGCCATGGCAAGAACAACAAGTAACATACCGTATTTTATGATTTCTGTCATATCACCGGTATTGATGCCCTTATCGATTAGTACTGCCATAAAATAAGGAATCAGTACCTCCAGAAGGACTTCCAGAGCAACTGTAATAGGGGAGAGAATAGTCTCTTTTTTGTATTCTCCCACAGATTTTAAAACATTTTTTAACATTACGTCACATCCTTTCCTGATGAGTTGAATTTGAGCATGATGTGCATTTGGGATCAGGAACCTGATCAATCAGCCTCTTTAGAAGGGTAAGAAACTCTGCCTGCTCTTCTGTTGTATACAGTGCAGAAAGAGAAGCCTCAAAGTCATCAAGACGTTGCTGAATATTGTTGCTGGTTTCCTGCCCTTTTTCCGTGAGAACGAGGCGTTTTAGCCTTGCATCTTCTTTTACCGGATCTCTGGTGAGATAACCGTTTTGTTCCATAGAGGAGATCAGGCTGTTTGCTGAAGAACGACGCATACCAAAATGATGCTCAATATTTTTCTGATAATAGGGCCGTCCCTCCTGATCTGCACGGGAGATTTCGCCGAGAACACAGGCCTGTGTGCCGGTCAGATGTTCATATTCATAAAATATGGAATCCAGATGCCGGCGGATATGCTTGGATGCTGCATTGATATAGACACCAATATGCTCTGGCATTGGCATAAAATCACCTCATTTTCTAAAATAAAATGTTAGGATTCTAATTGTTAGAAACCGGACATTATGATAGCGCAGGAAAAAATAATTGTCAAGAGAAAAATATGTTTCTTGCAGTTTGCAGGAAATATGTCTATACTTGGATGGAGAATATAAAAGAAAGAACCGTTGCTATGAATAAACGAAATTATCAGAAAGAACTGGATCAGATCCTTACAGAAAACCAGAAAGAAGAGAAGGTTCCTGTCTTATTGCTGCACAGCTGTTGTGCTCCGTGCAGCAGTTATGTGCTGGAGTATCTGTCAGAATATTTTTCTATTACTGTATTTTATTATAATCCGAATATTTATCCGGAAGAAGAGTATTACAAACGGGTAAAAGAACAGCAGCATTTTATCGAACAGCTTCCGGTGAAGCATCCGATCTCATTTATTGAAGGAGAATTTCATCCCGAAGAATATTATGAGGCAGTCAGAGGCCTGGAAAAAGAGCCAGAAGGAGGGGCGAGGTGCCGTGTCTGTTTTTCGCTCAGACTGCGGCGGGCAGCCGAAGAGGCAAAAAAGATCGGGGCAGATTATCTGACAACGACATTGACCATCAGTCCATTGAAAAATGCGGAAGTTTTAAATGAAGTGGGAGAGCAGATAAGCAGAGAACTGGGAGTTACCTGGCTGCCGTCTGATTTTAAGAAGAAGAACGGATATAAGCGTTCGGTGGAGCTGTCAGCGGAGTATGGTATGTACCGGCAGAATTATTGTGGATGCGTATTTTCAAAAAGAGAACGGGAGGAAAATCAGTGATTTTCCAGACTCTGGCTTGATACGGGAAAAAAAGTATGCTATTCTGATACAAGGACTGCGAAACTGTGAAACAGAGAAGCAAGTCGTGTATCAGAAATGAAAAGAAAAAGAAACGATAGAAGAGGAAGAAATATGGCACAACTTTGGGGCGGACGATTTACAAAAGAAACTGATAAGCTGGTATATAACTTTAATGCATCCATCTCTTTTGACCGCAAGTTTTATCGTCAGGACATCGAAGGCAGCAAGGCACATGTGAAGATGCTGGCCAAACAGGGGATACTGACAGAAGAAGAAAAAGAACAGATCCTGCAGGGACTGGAGTCTATTTTAAGAGACGTGGAGAATGGCACTCTGCAGATTACAGAAGAATACGAAGATATCCACAGTTTTGTGGAAGCCAATCTGATTGACCGTATCGGAGACGCAGGTAAGAAGCTGCATACCGGGCGCAGCAGAAATGATCAGGTAGCACTGGATATGAAGCTGTATACCAGAGACGAGATTGTAGAGATGGATGGCCTGGTAAAGAAGCTTCTGGATACCTTATTAAAGATGATGAAGGAACATACCGGCACGTATATGCCAGGATTTACCCATCTGCAGAAGGCGCAGCCAATTACACTGGCTCATCATCTGGGTGCTTATTTTGAGATGTTCAAGAGAGACCGACAGAGGCTGAATGATATTTATCATCGTATGAATTACTGTCCGCTGGGAAGCGGCGCACTGGCAGGTACTACCTATCCGCTGGATCGGGAATATACAGCAGAACTGCTGGGATTTGATGGACCTACATGGAACAGTATGGATTCCGTTGCAGACAGAGATTATGTAATCGAACTGTTATCTGCATTATCTACGATCATGATGCATCTGAGCAGATTCTGTGAAGAGATTATTATCTGGAATACCAATGAGTATCGGTTTGTGGAGATTGATGATGCCTACAGTACCGGAAGCAGTATTATGCCACAGAAAAAGAACCCGGATATTGCAGAGCTGGTAAGAGGAAAGACCGGACGTGTCTATGGCGCCCTGACCTCTATTCTGACAACAATGAAGGGACTTCCGCTGGCCTACAATAAAGACATGCAGGAAGATAAAGAACTGACCTTTGACGCAATCGACACAACCAAAGGCTGTCTGGCATTGTTTACTGGCATGATTTCTACGATGAAGTTCCGTAAGGATGTAATGGAAAACAGTGCGAAAAACGGATTTACCAATGCAACAGATGCGGCTGATTATCTGGTAAACCATGGGGTACCATTCCGTGATGCACATGGTATTGTAGGACGTCTGGTATTGTACTGCATTGATAAGAATATTTCTCTGGATGACATGTCACTGGAAGAATACAAGGCGATCAGTCCGGTATTTGAAGATGATATTTATGAGGCAATCAGCATGAAGACCTGTGTAGAAAAACGTCAGACCATTGGCGCACCATCGGAAGAGTCCATGAAGAAAGTGATTGCAATAAACGAAGCATATTTAAAAGAGTATCCTGCAATGCACACAGAGCAATAATGATACTACAGGTTACAGGAGAGGAGAATATTATGAGCGAAAAATTAAGAGTCGGTATTTTAGGAGCTACCGGTATGGTAGGGCAGAGATTTATTTCTCTGCTGGAGAATCACCCATGGTTTGAAGTAGTAACACTGGCAGCCAGCCCAAGAAGTGCCGGAAAGACATACGAAGAAGCAGTTGGCGGAAGATGGAAAATGGACACGCCGATGCCGGAAGCAGTAAAGAAGATTGTTGTTATGAATGTAAACGATGTGGAAAAAGTAGCTGCAAGCGTAGATTTCGTTTTCTCAGCAGTAGATATGTCCAAGGACGAGATCAAAGCGATTGAAGAAGAATATGCAAAGACAGAGACACCGGTTGTTTCCAACAACAGTGCCCACAGATGGACTCCAGATGTGCCAATGGTGATTCCGGAGATCAATGCAGAGCATTTTAAAGTAATCGAATCCCAGAAAAAACGTCTGGGAACGACAAGAGGCTTTATTGCAGTAAAACCTAACTGTTCAATCCAGAGTTATGCGCCATGTCTGGCTGCATGGAGAGAGTTTGAGCCATATGAAGTGGTAGCCACCACATATCAGGCGATTTCCGGTGCAGGAAAGACCTTTAAAGAATGGCCGGAAATGATCGAGAACGTGATCCCATATATCGGTGGAGAAGAAGAAAAGTCCGAGCAGGAACCACTGAGAATCCTGGGAGAAGTAAAAGATGGTGTGATTGTAAAGGCAGAAGAGCCTGTGATTACCTGCCAGTGCGTACGTGTACCTGTTCTGAACGGACATACCGCAGCGGTATTTGTAAAATTCAGAAAGAAACCGACCAAAGAACAGCTGATTGAAAAACTGGTGAACTTCAAGGGGCTTCCGCAGGAAAAAGAGCTTCCAAGTGCACCAAAACAGTTCATCCGTTATATGGAAGAAGACAACCGTCCACAGGTTAGGGAAGATGTGAACTATGAAAATGGTATGGGAATCTCAATCGGACGTCTTCGTGAAGACACGGTATATGACTATAAGTTCATCGGTTTGTCACACAATACCGTAAGAGGAGCTGCAGGAGGAGCTGTTCTCTGCGCAGAAAGTCTGAAAGCATTAGGTTATATAACCAGAAAATAAAAAACGCAGACAGGTTCGCACCTGTCAGCATAAAGTATGGAGCATAGATGGTTCAATGATACGATTTAAAAATCTTACCAGAAGTTATGGACCTGGGAAAGGAATCTATGATTTCTCATTTGAAGTAGAAGAAGGAGAAGTGTTTGGGCTGCTTGGCCCGGCTGGATCCGGAAAAACCACAGCGCTTCGTATGCTTATGGGATTTGAAGAAGCAACTAAGGGAAGATGTGCAATGAATGGGAAAGACTGTGCGAAAGCCAGCCTTTCCCTTCGTAGGATTACAGGGTATCTGCCACAGAATCTGAGATTACCGTCAGAGCTGACTGGAAGACAGTTCCTGAAGTCTATGGCACAGATGCGAGGGGTGAAGAATCTGGAGCGGCTGTTTGAACTGGCAGCCAGACTGAACCTGGATGTAGACCAGAAGATCGGAAAGATGATCTCGGCAGATGTAAAAAAAACAGGGATTATCTGTGCCTTGCAGCACAATCCTCAGGTAGTGCTGCTGGATCAGCCTTTTCATCATCTGGATCCCAAGAGCCGCAGTGTACTGATTGACATTATTCTGGAAGAAAAAGAAAAGGAGCATATGGTGCTGCTGGCATCGGATGATGTGAACTGCATTGATATGACCTGTGACAGAGTAGGACTTCTGGATCATGGAAATATGGTATATATTGGCGATATCGAGGATCTGCGGGAAAATATGTGCAGAGAATATATGATTCAGTTTCATGACGAAAGAAATGCAATGAAGTTCGCGGGTGAGGACTTTGAGATCAAAAGTATGAAGGATCGGAATGTAGTCATATCGATCAGAGGTGCGGTAAAGCCACTGCTGCAGGCATTAACAGCCTATGAAGTGACGGAAATCGAGCCGGTTCCGACATCCTTAAAGGAAACATTTGAACATATTTATGGAGGCAGACTTCATGTTTAGTAATCCGATTATCAGACAGGATCTGAAGATTAATAAATTCAGAATTTTAGTTCTGTTTCTTTTGCAGATGTGCAGCATGCTGCTGGCTATTGGTATCTGCGAAATGAATCTGATAGAGATCTCTGATATTTTCTGGGATACCATTCCGGTGATTGTGATTCCAATGCTGCTGGAGATGATCCTTGCATATGAAACAATAACAAAATGTAAAGAAGATGGCACGATGGATCTGATTCTGGCAACTGGAATAAAGCCTGATAAGATCCTGCGCAGTAAAGCTGCTGTGATTTATGGAAGTGGCGTGTGCCTGATCCTGTGTTCGGCACTTCTCGGATGCCTGACTCGTGTGTACCGGCTCACCGGGGAGTGGAATCAGAAAGAGTATATTCTGTTAAATATAGGAGCCTGCTGCTTACAGATAGGTCTGTCAGGCTTTAGCTACTGGATGGCTGCCCGGTGCAGCAACCTGAAAAGTTATATCAGAACAGCGGTGTTGATTCCATTGGCAATGTATGGCATTTATATAGCCTATTACTGGGTAAATCAGCTGTTTTTCTTAAAGTACGTAACGATATTCAGTCTGTACTGTCAGGCATGGTTTGCAAAGGAATCCATACTGGCGCTGATCGGAAGCGCAGTTCTGCTGGCAATGGGGCTGATCTGTTTCTTTTTCGGAAACAGGGCATTTTATGATCATAATTTTCCAGAATAGGGGTGAAAAATGGGAAAGGCGTTATTTATCGCTGAAAAACCAAGTGTTGCGCAGGAATTTGCAAAAGCACTGAAAGTAAATACCACAAGAAAAGATGGCTTCCTGGAGAGTGATACGGCCATAGTGACCTGGTGTGTAGGGCATCTGGTCACTATGAGTTATCCGGAAGTCTATGATGAAAAGTATAAGAAGTGGAGCCTGGCGACACTTCCTTTTTTACCGGAAAAGTTTCTGTATGAAGTGATTCCACAGGTGGAAAAGCAGTTTAAAATTGTCAGCAGCCTGCTGAACCGGCCAGATGTAGATACCATCTATGTCTGTACCGACTCCGGACGGGAAGGAGAATATATTTACCGTCTGGTAGAACAACAGGCTAAAGTAGATATTCAGAAGAAAAAAAGAAAACGTGTCTGGATCGATTCTCAGACCGAGGAAGAAATTCTGCGCGGAATAGAGACTGCAAAGGATTTATCAGAATATGACAATCTGGGGGATGCTGCCTATCTGCGTGCAAAAGAAGACTATCTGATGGGTATCAATTTTTCCAGACTTTTATCATTAAAATATGGAAATGTGATTTCGAATTATCTGAATACCCGTTATACGGTAATTTCAGTAGGAAGGGTAATGACCTGTGTCCTGGGAATGATTGTGCGAAGAGAACGGGAAATAAGACAGTTTGTCAAGACTCCGTTTTATCGTGTAGTCAGTACATTGGATTGTCAGGGAAGTACTCTGGAAGGGGAATTCCGGGCAGTGGAAGGATCAGCCTGGTATCAGTCACCGAAGCTGTACAAAGAAAATGGGTTCAAAGAGAAAAAAGATGCGGAAGAACTGATTCGTGTACTTTCCCAGGAACAGCCATTTCAGGCAGTTGTGGAAAAAATTGAACGGAAAAATGAAAATAAGAATCCACCGCTGCTTTTTAATCTGGCAGAACTTCAGAATGAATGTTCCAGACTGTTTAAAATCAGTCCGGATGAGACATTGAAGATTGTGCAGGAACTGTATGAGAAAAAGCTGGTGACCTATCCGAGAACCGATGCCAGAGTACTTTCGACTGCAGTAGCAAAAGAGATTCATAAGAATCTTAAGGGACTGTGTGGATTTGAACCAACCGGAAGCTTTGCAGCGGAAGTACTGGAACAGGGGAATTATAAAAAAATTGCATCCACCAGATATGTTAATGATAAACAGATCACGGACCATTATGCGATCATTCCTACTGGTCAGGGGCTGGGGGCACTGCGAAGTGTGTCAGCACGTTCTGCAAAGGTATACGAGCTGATTGCCAGACGTTTCCTGAGTATTTTTTATCCGGCGGCAGTCTATAAAAAAGTCTCTCTGGTAACGATGCTTGGAAAAGAACGATTCTTTTCTGCCTGCCGTGTACTGGAAAAAGAAGGGTACCTGAAAGTGGTAAATGGAAAGAAGAGTGGAGAAGAACAGGCAGACCAGCATCTGCTGGCCCGGCTTCAGAATCTGAAAAAGGGCAGTGTGCTTCCGGTAAAAGGTCTGGAGATCAAAGAAGGGGAGACAGCACCGCCGAAGCGGTACAATTCTGGTTCTATGATTCTTGCCATGGAAAACGCCGGACAGCTGATTGAAGATGAAGAGCTGAGAGAGCAGATCAAGGGAAGCGGAATCGGAACCAGTGCCACCCGTGCGGAGATTCTGAAAAAACTGATCTCTAACCAGTATATAGCATTAAACAAAAAGACACAGATTCTGACACCTACACTTCTGGGGGAGATGATCTTTGATGTGGTCAGTGTGTCCATTCGCTCGCTTTTGAATCCGGAGCTGACGGCAAGCTGGGAGAAAGGGCTGACTTATGTGGCAGAAGGAACCATCACATCAGACGAGTATATGACGAAGCTGAATCATTTTGTCCGCACCAGAACCGATGCGGTATTACATATGAACCAACATATTGCATTGCGGGAATACTTTGATGCATCTGCACAATATTATCCTGCAGGTGGAAAGCAGGGAACTGTAAAGCGGACTGTTGTTACACGAAAAAAGAAATAGTAGCAGGAGGAAAAACAAATGGAAATCGAAGCAGCAAAAATCAGTAATTTATACAATCTGGAAGAAACAATTGCAGGAAAGCTTTTTGAAGGCGCAGCCTATCCATGGGAAGTACTGCCAAAGATCAGTGCATTTATTGTGGAGCTGGGCAATCAGTTAAGCAGTGAGGAGTATGAAAAACGGGGAGAAAACGTGTGGGTTGCCAAAAGTGCAAAAGTAGCACCAACAGCTTATATTAACGGACCGGCGATCATTGGAAAAGAGAGTGAGATTCGTCACTGTGCATTTATCCGTGGAAATGCCATTGTAGGAGAGGGCGCTGTAGTCGGCAACTCTACAGAACTGAAAAATGTGATATTGTTTAACAAAGTACAGGTTCCGCACTACAACTATGTGGGCGACTCTATCCTTGGATACCGGGCGCATATGGGAGCAGGAAGCATTACTTCTAATGTAAAATCAGATAAAACACTGGTGGTAGTAAAGGACGGAGAAAATCAGATTCCGACCGGGCTGAAGAAGTTCGGTGCCATGCTGGGAGACTGCGTGGAAGTAGGATGTAATTCGGTACTGAATCCTGGTACTGTAGTGGGCAGAAATGCACAGATTTATCCAACCTCCTGTGTGCGGGGGGTGATCAAAGCGAACAGCATCTACAAAAAACAGGGAGAAATTGTAGAAAAGAGATAGAGCGCATCGAATCCTGTCGATGGAAACTCCTTGACAGAACGGAGAAAAGATTGCTATGATAAATGCAATTCACATTAATTCTGTCGCGGCATTCGCCGCAGGTTCTCCATCAGATGTAATAGAATAAGAAGATAAGAGCGGTCAGTTTCTATATGTTACTGTTCACTGCCATGGTTTTGCGGGGTGTTTTTGTGTGAGGGAAAGTCACAGAAAAAATATCAGATCTTCCAGTTGACATTTGACGGGAAATCATATAGTATAAATCTAGAAAAACGAACATAGGTTCGAGTCAGGAGCGTTGAGAGAATGAATGATGAGAAGCAGAAGGCACTGGATGCCGCTCTGTCACAGATAGAGAAGCAGTTTGGAAAAGGATCTGTTATGAAACTGGGAGATTCCGGCAATAATATGAATGTTGAGACCATTCCGACCGGTTCCCTGAGCCTGGATATCGCACTGGGACTTGGGGGAATTCCGAAGGGACGTGTGATTGAGGTGTACGGTCCGGAGTCCAGTGGTAAGACAACGGTAGCACTTCATATGGTAGCTGAGGTACAGAAGAGAGGCGGTGTAGCCGGATTTATTGATGCGGAGCATGCACTGGATCCAGTCTATGCATCTAAGATTGGCGTAGATATTGACAACTTATATATTTCACAGCCAGACAATGGGGAACAGGCATTGGAGATTACCGAGACACTGGTACGTTCCGGAGCGGTAGATATCATCATCGTAGACTCTGTGGCAGCACTGGTACCGAAGGCTGAGATTGATGGAGACATGGGAGATTCTCATGTGGGTCTGCAGGCGCGTCTGATGTCACAGGCACTGAGAAAGCTGACTGCATGTATCAGCAAGACTAACTGTACCGTGATTTTTATCAATCAGCTGCGTGAAAAGGTGGGAGTCATGTTTGGTAATCCGGAGACCACTACCGGTGGACGTGCGCTGAAGTTTTATTCCTCTGTACGTATGGATGTACGTAGAATTGAGACACTGAAGCAGGCTGGAGAGATGATCGGTAACCGTACCAGAATCAAAGTGGTGAAGAATAAGATCGCTCCGCCATTCAAGGAAGCAGAGTTTGATATCATGTTTGGAGAAGGTATTTCCAGAGAAGGCGATGTGCTGGATCTGGCAGCAAATCTTGGAATTATTAACAAGAGTGGTGCATGGTATGCATACAATGGTGAGAAGATTGGCCAGGGGCGTGAGAATGCGAAACAGTACTTAAGAGATCATCCGGACGTGATGGCAGATGCAGAGAGCAAGGTTCGTGAACATTATGGCCTTCAGGGAGCAACTGCGGAACAGAATGCACCGTCTGCCACTGTATCAGGAGCGGAAGAGGAATAATTTGCGATGGCATATGATATGCAAAAAAGGGCGAAGCTTCGCTGTATGCATCTGTTGGAGAAACGGGACTATACGGAGAAAGAACTTCGGCAGAAGCTGACAGCTGGTAAGACAGAGTATACACAGGAAGAGATGGATATCGCCATTGACTATGTGAAAAGCTTTCATTATGTGGATGATGGCAGATATGCCTGTAAGTACATAGAAGCAATGAGCTCCAGAAAGAGCAGAAGACAGATCGAGCAGGAACTGTATCAGAAGGGTGTTGATAAGGAACTGATACAGGAAGCTTTCGAGGTGACGGGAGAGGTTCCGGAAGAAGAGCAGATTGCCAGATGGATGGAAAAGAGACATTATGATCCAGAATCTGCTGATCTGAAAGAGAAGCAGAAGATGTATGCATTCCTGGCAAGAAAGGGATTTGGCTCAGAGAATATTCAGAGAGCATTAAAGGCGGAATTTGTATAAAAATGATGAAAAGCCGGAATGAGGGACAAGAATTTTTATCACTTATTCCGGCTTTTATGTTCATCTGCTTGACAGAACAATAAATCCAGTATAGAATAGAAGTGTTGTATTGTACAATGAAAATTTAATAAGGAGGTGCTCCTGTGAATGCGATGACGTTTGTTATCTGTATTGTGGTCGCCTTGATTGCAGCAGCTATTAGCTGGGTGGCAGCAACAGCTTATCGTAAGAACGTAGCAGAGAAGACGATAGGAAGTGCGGAAGAAAAAGCCCGGGACATAATAGATGACGCATTGAAAGTTGCAGAGACGAAAAAGCGTGAGGCACTGCTCGAAGCAAAAGAAGAGTCGATGAATCGAAAGAATGAACTCGATAAAGAGACCAGAGAGCGCAGAGCAGAGCTGCAGAAGTATGAAAGACGCGTACTGGCAAAAGAAGAAGCCATAGAGAAAAAGTCTGATGCACTGGAGAGACGGGAAAGCAATCTGGCCAGCAGAGAAGAAGAATTAAAGATAAAAAGCGTAGAGATTGAAGAAATTCATGAGAAAAAAGTGCAGGAACTGGAGAGAATCTCAGGTTTAACCTCCGAACAAGCAAAAGACTATCTGTTAAAAACTGTTGAAGACGAAGTGAAAAGCGATACTGCCAGACTCTACAAAGAACTGGAAAGTAAAGCAAAAGAAGACGCAAACAAAAAGGCAAAGGAATATGTAGCAACTGCAATTCAGCGTTGCGCTGCTGATCATGTGGCAGAAGCTACGATTTCTGTGGTACAGCTCCCTAGTGATGAGATGAAGGGACGTATCATCGGTCGAGAAGGCCGTAACATCCGTACACTGGAGACGATGACAGGTGTGGATCTGATTATTGACGATACACCAGAAGCAGTCATCTTATCCAGCTTCGATCCAATCAGAAGAGAAGTAGCAAGAATTGCTCTTGAGAAGCTGATTGTGGATGGACGTATTCATCCGGCAAGAATCGAAGAGATGGTAGAAAAAGCGCAAAAAGAAGTAGAGACAATGATTCGCGAAGAAGGCGAAGCAGCAGCATTAGAGGTAGGAGTACATGGAATTCACCCTGAACTGATCCGTCTGCTTGGTAGAATGAAGTTCCGTACCAGTTATGGTCAGAACGCATTGAAGCATTCTATCGAAGTTGCACAGTTGTCAGGTCTTTTAGCAGGGGAAATCGGTGTGGATATCCGTATGGCAAAACGTGCCGGTTTATTACATGATATTGGCAAGTCCATTGACCATGAAATTGAAGGATCTCATGTGCAGATTGGTGCAGATCTCTGTAAGAAATACAAAGAATCTGCAACCGTTATCAATGCGGTGGAATCACATCATGGCGATGTAGAACCGGAAACTCTGATTGCATGTATCGTACAGGCTGCCGACACCATTTCAGCAGCTCGTCCTGGTGCGAGAAGAGAGACTCTGGAAACATATACCAACAGATTAAAACAGTTAGAGGATATATCAAACTCATTCAAGGGTGTTGATAAATCATTTGCTATTCAGGCAGGTAGAGAGATTCGAATTATGGTTGTTCCTGAAAAAGTCAGCGATGCCGATATGGTATTGATGGCAAGAGATATTTCCAAGCAGATAGAAGCTGAGATGGAATATCCTGGACAGATTAAAGTAAGTGTAATACGTGAGTCACGAGCAGTGGATTACGCAAAATAAAAAAAGACCGGTGTTGATCAGTAAATGTGAAACACCGGTTTTCTTTTTTACAGAAACAGTGTATAGATGCACTCACCAAAAGGAGATGGAAAGCATGCATTATGAGAATGTGACAACCGGAATATTTCGTTCCAGAAAGAATCGCTTTATTGCCGAAATCGAGCTGGATGGGGAAGTAGTCCTGTGTCATGTAAAAAATACAGGAAGATGTCAGGAATTGTTTATACCCGGAGTAAAAGCAGTTCTTCAGGAATGCAATAATCCTAATCGTAAGACAAAGTACGATCTGATTGCAGTATACAAAAAGGGGCAGTTGATCAATGTGGATTCGCAGGTGACCAATACAGTAGTGGAAGAGTGGGTAAAAGAAAGTGGCTATTTCCTAAATCTGACAAAAGTAAAGCGGGAAGTGACCTATGGAAAATCCAGATTTGATCTGTATGTAGAATACGGAGATGGAAAAAAAGCATTTATAGAAGTGAAAGGTGTAACACTGGAAGAGAATGGGATAGCAAGATTTCCAGATGCGCCGACACTGAGAGGTGTGAAGCATGTAGAAGAACTGGCAGCCTGCCAGGCGGATGGTTATGAGGCATATCTGTTTTTTGTGGTACAGATGAAGCAAATCCGTTATGTGGAGCCTAACTGGAATACACATCCGGAGTTTGGATATGCACTCAGAAAAGCAGCAGATGCCGGTGTGCATCTGCTGGCTTATGACTGCATGATGACAGAAAACATTATCCGAATTGATCAGCCGCTGCCGGTAGTTATAGAATAAACAGGATCAGACAGAGCGAGTACGAGCCAGATCCAGAAGATGTGGGAGCAGATAATCAGCCAGTTTTTCATGACCATAAGTGGTTGGATGAATACCGTCTACGGTGACGGCATCATAATCTTCATTTGGAACCAGAGAAGTCATATAAGCGTGCAGTGGAACAAATGGCAGGGAAAGCGAAGCACAGATATCACCCATGATCTGTTCCAGTTCCAGCACATAAGGAATCCACAGCTGGTATTTTTGCGGATGTGGAAAAATAAAAGGACCGGAACACAACACAGCAGCGCCAGAGTCATGGAGTCGCATCAGAACTTCCCGGTAATGTTCGGCAAAGCGCAGATCATTCAGAGTGACATCGGTGTTTAGCGCTACGCCGATGTCATTGATACCAATCATCAGGGAGATAACATCAGGATGTCCCTTCAGGAATCCGCGGTTTAACCGTTCCAGAAGAGCGGCAACTGTGAAACCATCGATCCCTTTGTTTACAATCTGTGCATCTGGACCAAGCTGTTTAGCCAGCATAGCTACATAGCCATCTCCCAGGCTGCCTGTTTCCGGCATCCAGAGGTGGTTAGAATCAGTGATACTGTCACCAAGAAATAAATAATCAGTTTTCATGTTCAGCCTCCGTAATCAGTAATCATCCTGAAATTCGTGAATATCAAATGTCAGGTTATAGGATGATTATAGTTGCTGAACGATGGAAAAACAACTATAATGAAAGTCGAAATAAACGAATGAAACGGAGGGGTGGGACAAAAGTCCCACAATTGGAATGAACAAAAAAGAAATTGCAGAGATCAAAAAGCAATATACGCAGGAAAAATGCCCTGCCACCAAAATCTGTGGCTGTTACGTAGATGGAGAAAAAAAGAAGCAGGCAGAATTCCGTCAGGCGTTTCTGTCACTTCCGGATGAAGAGTTTTTTAAATATCTGAATATTTTCCGTAAGGCAATGTCCGGAACCATCGGAAAGAATCTGCTGACTATGGAATTCCCGCTGGATACAGAGATGGAAGGCGGAACCCAGGAACTGCTTATGAAGCTGAAGGCGACAGAACTGAAAGATGATGGAATACTGGAAGAATTTTATGATAAAATCATAGACTCTTATTATTATGTGGGAAATTATCTGATTCTGCTGATCTATGGTGTCTATGATATTCCTGGAAAATCTTCAGATAATCTGGAGATGTTTGATGCATCCGATGAGATCTATGAACATATTATTTGCTGTATCTGCCCGGTGAATTTATCGAAGCCATGTCTGTCTTACAATGCAGAAGGCCATTGCTTTGAAAACAATATTCAGGACTGGGTGGTGGATATGCCAATGCTTGGATTTTTGTTTCCGGCATTTCATGACCGCAGTGCAGATATACATAGTCTGTTATATTACAATCAGAAAGCAGAACAGCCTGCAAGTGATTTTGTGGACGCAGTGCTTGGATGCGTTCTGCCGATGACAGCCGGAGACCAGAAAGAGACCTTTCAGGAGCTGGTGGAACAGACACTTGGGGATGACTGCAGTTATGAGATGGTCAGAACAATCTATGACAATTTAAATGAGATGCTGGAAGAACAGAAAGAAGAGCCAGAGCCTCTGAAGCTGGAAAAGAATGATGTGAAGCGTCTTCTGGAGCAGAGTGAAGTAACCAATGAAAAGCTGGAGGAATTTGACAGTCACTATGAGGAGACAGCTGGTGAAAACGCATCGTTTATGGCATCTAATGTGGTAAACAGTCGAAAGTTTGAAATTAAGACACCGGATATCGTAATTCAGGTGAATCCGGAACGGACGGATCTGGTGGAGACCAGAGAGATCGATGGAAAGAAATGCCTGGTCATTGAACTGAATGATGAGGTAGAAGTGAATGGAATTTCGATCAGGTAAACCAAGGATAAAAGGAGTGTGAACATTTATGATAACCATCAAAGAATACAGAGGACATATCAGAAACTGGGAGAGTCTGTGCGCAGAACTGCAGATTGATGCATCCCTTACAAGAGAGAAAAGAGAAAAAGAGATTTTGATCAAAGCGTATGAAGCATGGGGACATGACATGGCAGACCATCTGTATGGCATGTTCGCCTTTGCACTGTGGGATGACGAAAAAGAGGAGCTGTTTGCTTTAAGAGACCAGTTTGGAACCAAGCCATTTTATTATTATATGACAAAAGATGGACAGCTTTTGTATGGAACTATGATTCGGGATATTATGAAACAGCCAGGTTTTGAAAAAGAATTGAACGAAGAAATGCTCCAGATTTATCTGACGCTGACGTATGTGGGCGGAGAGGATACTTTCTTCAAAGGCGTGAAAAAACTGATGCCGGGACATTTCCTGGTATGGAAAAACGGAGCACTTACCATCACCAGATACTGGACACCGGAATTTCATCCGGACGAGAGTAAAACACTGGAGGATTGGGCAAATGAGATTCATACCACAGTTCAGAATGTGATGCCGGAAGTGCTGGCCAGGGATGAGAGCGCAGAAGCATTCCTGTCTGGCGGTGTGGATTCGTCTTATGTAGTGGCGGTATCTGATGTGAAAATGACAGATTCCTGTGGGTATGAAGAAGAACGCTTTGATGAATCCGGACTGGCAAAACAGACTGCAGATCTTTTGCACAGAGAGAACAGCAGATGTCTGATTACACCGGAAATGTATTTTGATATCGTGCCATATGTCATGTATGAGATGGAGCAGCCACTTGCAGATGCTTCAGCGATTGCCTTTGCGATTGCCTGCAAAGAGACGGCAAAACATACAAAGATTTGTTATTCTGGAGAAGGCTCTGATGAGTTCTTTGGTGGATACAATATGTATCGCAATGCCACACGTTATGGGGATAATCTGAAGACCTTCTATGTAGGCAATACGAATATCATGAAAGAAGACGAGAAAAAACGGATTCTGAAACATTATAATGAAGATGTACTGCCAATTAACCTGGTAAAAGATATTTATGAAGAAATCGAGGGACTGGATCCACTGGCGAAGATGTCTGATATTGATATTCAGATCTGGCTGGAAGGAGATATTTACCTGAATGTAGATAAGATGAGTACGGCAGCAGGTCTGGAGATTCGTATGCCATTGACAGACCGTCGTGTCTTTGATATTGCATCCAGAATGCCATCCTGCTATAAAGTAAACGAAGAACAGAATAAAGTGGCGTTCCGTACCGCAGCTGCCAAAGTTCTGCCAGAAGAGATCGCTTTCCGTAAAAAACTTGGCTTCATTGTACCAATCCGTATCTGGATGGCAGACGAACGTTACAATCAGGATGTACAGGCGAAGTTCCACAGTGAAATGGCTGCTAAATTCTTCAATATAGAAGAGATTCAGAAGATCTTTGACGAATATGTAGGTGGCAATTCAGATAACTGGAGAAAGGTATGGACCATCTATACCTTCCTGGTATGGTATGAAGAGTATTTTGTGAAAAGAGAGCGTTGACTTTTGCCAGATGGTTTGTTATCATAAGAACAATGCAAAAAGAACTGCAATAAGAATAAAAGTGAAACAGATTCCGTGAGGGAGTAGTTCGCGTGAAAGCGTGATTTGTCAACAGACCCGGTCAGCAGACCTGGCAAATCTTAAAGAATGAGACTCATGTATGCTTTAATGATAAGGCATGCGTGGGTCTTTTTTATTGCATGAATGAAAAGGAAAGTTTTGCGGAAACTGTATTTGCAAAGAGAAGGAGGAATTATATGCAGGAATTTATTCAGGGAGCAGCGCTTCCGTTAGTAGTTTTGCTTTTGATCGTGGGATTTTTTCTTCTGATCAAGGGGGCAGACTGCTTTGTAGAAGGCAGCTCCAGTATTGCCAAAAGGCTGAAAGTACCATCCATCATTATCGGACTGACGATTGTAGCTATGGGAACATCCCTTCCGGAGACTGCTGTCAGTGTCACTGCATCCATGGTGAATAATAATGCGTTAGCTATCAGCAATGTTGTTGGATCGAATATTTTCAATCTGATGTTTGTAATAGGAGTTTGTTCGATCCTTACTCCCATTGCAGTACAGAGGGATACCGTTGTACGGGATATTCCGCTATCCGTGATTTGCGCACTGCTGCTGGCAGGCTTGGGAGTACTGGCTATAGGAGATAAAGGTCCTTATATTCTGGGACATCTGGACGGTGTGATTTTCCTGGCACTGTTTGCCTGTTATATCGTCATGATGATCCGAAGCGCACGAAAAGCAAGAGCAGAAGGCAAAGAAGTTACCATCGAAGGAGAAGAAGAATTAAAAGTATTGTCTTATCCGAAAAGTATTCTTTTTATTGCAGGCGGAGCTATTGCCATTGCAGCAGGCGGCGATCTTACAGTAGATACCGCCAGCCGGATTGCCATAGAGCTGGGGATGAGCCAGACGCTGGTAGGGCTGACTATTGTTTCGATTGGAACATCGCTCCCGGAACTGGTAACATCCATTGTAGCGGCCAGAAAAGATGAAGTAGATATGGCGGTAGGAAATGCGGTCGGATCTAATATTTTTAATATTTTGATGGTGCTTGGAATCGCTTCTGCTATCAACCCGATCAGTATTTTGACTGAGAATCTGGTCGATATTATGATCCTGGTGGGATTTTCTGTATTGGTGTGGGCATTTGCTGCAACAAAAAGAAAGATCACACGAAAAGAAGGAATTGCCATGGTTGGGCTGTATCTGGTGTATGCAATTTATATTATCTTAAGATAAATGAGGGGTAACGGTTATGTTATTGTTTTGGAAAGTACTTTTGACAGAATTTATTGCGGAAATGGGAGATAAGACACAGCTGATGCTGGTGGCTATGACTTCCAAGTATAAGATGAAAGATATTCTGCTGGGAACGGGTGTGGCTATATTGATTCTGAACGGTCTGGCGGTATTAGCTGGCGGTCTGGTCAGTGAAGTGATCCCGACCTGGCTGATTCGACTGATTGCAGCTGGAGCATTTTTGTTCTTTGCAGCGACGACTTTAAAAGGTGAGGATGACGAAGAAGAAGAGATAAAAGACAGTGGAAAGGGCAAAATTGCAGCATTATCTGTCTGTTCTACTTTCTTTGTGGCAGAGCTGGGAGATAAGACGCAGCTGACAGCGATTACCTTTGGAGCCAATGAAGGAATGGAAGCAGCATTGATTGTATGGCTGGCCTGTTCCATTGGACTTTTTGCAGCAGACATCATCGGTATGCTGGTAGGGTATCTGCTGAAAAACAAAATGCCGGAGGGCGTATTAAATGCAGTAGCGTTCTGCATCTTCTCTGTATTCGGAATTCTGACCCTGAGAGAAGGACTGACACTTCTCCTTGGTGCAGGAAATGCATGGATCATGGGAATCACCGTGGCAGCGGCAGTGGTATTTGCCATCGTCTGTCTTGGCCTGTATCGGAAGAACAAAGCTGCGTAAAGCAGCTTCCGGATGCAGGAAGAGCTTACCAATAATAAAGATGAAAAACAGTCGTCCGGGTTTCGGTAAAAGAACCATGGCGGCTGTTTTTTAAGAATATCTTATTTGGTTTTTGGAGATAATTCAGAAAAAAATATTTATTACAATTCCTCATCTTCTTCATCATCAATCGAATAATCATTCAGCTCAGGAAAATCCAGAAATTCACTTAATGTCATCCCAAAAACATTAGCGATTTTGTGAAGGGTACGTACTTTGGGATTCTTGCTTGCACCGCGAAGAATGTTATCTATGGTAGATTGCTTTAGTCCAGCTAAAGTGGCGAGCTTGTTGATAGTAATACCACGATTTTTACATAGTTGGCGAATGCGTAGTGCATAAATGTCAGAGTAAGTCATGTTTTCACCTCGTATGATAATTGTTACCTTTGTAAAGTGAAATCATCATATCAGAGGTAAATGAAAAACTTACCTACACATAGTTGACTTTGAGAAAATAAAAGAATATTATAAAATTAATACCTATACATAGGTAAAAACGTAAATGTAGTGGAGGGAGACAATGTTGAAAAAAAGGATTAATAGTTATGCATGTATTCTACTGTTTATGGTTATGCTGATATGTTTTTCAGTAGATGTCTGCGCAACTCAATCGAGGACAGGGAACTTTGACAAGACATATAGTTTGGGAGCAAATCAGGCAGAGAACATCGTAAATGTTGCACTGAAACAATTGGGAAAAAGTAAAGCAAATTTAGGATATACAGAGGCATAGTGTGCAGATTTTGTGTGTGATTGTGCAAAATTAACAGGTATGGCAGATAATATAATTCCTTATAATTATGGATCGAGAGGAGCTTGTACATACTTATATAATTATATGATACAAAATTGTTCTGCACAATCTGTGTCTTCAAGACAGAAAGGTGATATTATATTTTATTATTGTTCTGCTTGTGGCAGGTATGTTCATACAGGAATTGTACTTGATGAAACATATACAATTGAAGGTAATTATGATGGAAAAGTGACACAAGTAAAAAATTCTTATACAGATTCTGCTGGTCATAAATTGGCATCAGGAACAATTGTAAGAAGATATTTGAGACCTAATTATAGTGAAATAAAACCGATTACGGAAACCCCTTCTATATGGAAAAGTAATGATACATGTGTTGTGGGTGATTGTGTAAAATTTAATTGGAATAGTGTAGAAAATGCAACTGGATATTGGTTTTCTATATGGTATAAAGGAGAGCAAATTGTTACAACACAGGTATCGAGTAATTCAGAATATACATTATATAATTTGCAGGAAGGCGAATATACAGCATTTATTAAAGCTTACAATGAGACAAACAGTAAAGAAAATAGTGTGTCTCTAGGTGTCAGATATTCGACAGGTGAAAAAACAATTGCAAATGGAAAATATCAGATATGCTCAGCTTTAGATAATGCGTCTGTTGTTTCGGTTGCATCTGCATCTCAGGCAGATGAGGCAAATGTTATATTATATGCGAATGAATATCATACAAATCAAATTTTTGATTTTGAATATCTGGAAAATGGTTATTATAAAATTACAGCAGTACATAGCGGTAAATGTTTGGATGTCTATAATAACGAGAATAAATCTGGTGCAAATGTACAACAGTACAGATGGGATAATAATAGTAATCAAAACTGGATAGTTAGAGAAGCTGATGATGGATATTTTTATATAATATCAAAAGGCAATGGATTGTATTTGGATGTTTATGGAGGAGAAGCCCATAATGATGCAAATATAGATACATATTCGGGGCATGGTGGAAGCAGTGAAAAATGGAATTTGATTCCATGGATTGAGGGGCAAAATGAGATTGAAGATGGAATTTATACGATTCAATCAGTATTAGACAGTAATTATAAATTGAATGTAGCTGGAAAATCAAAACAGGATGAGGCAAATATTCAATTAGGTCTTGAAAATGACGCTTATAGGATTAAGTATCAGAAAGATGGCAGTTATAGTATCACGAATGTTAATAGTGGAAAAAATCTTGATGCATATTCAAGTGATACAATGAAAGGAAAGAAAAAAGGGACGAATGTTCAACAGTTTTATGCAAATGGAGAAAGTAATCAGAAATGGATTATTCGTCGGGGAGGAGATAATTGGTATTATATAATTTGTAAATCGAATGGTCTTTATTTAGATGTATACGGAGGAACTGCGTACAATGGAGCCAATATTGATCTATGGGTAGACGATGGACATACATGTCAAAAATGGCGTTTTGTACCGGTTAGTAAGGAAATAAGTCAATGCGAATGTAGTTTGTCAGAAGAATCATATATTTATGATAAAAACGAAAAAAAGCCATATGTTACAGTCAAAGATGGAAACGATGTATTAACAGAGAATGTAGATTATAATGTGACATATAGTAATAATACGAATGCCGGGACCGCAACGGTGGCTGTTAAAGGAATTGGAAAGTATACGGGAACATTAACAAAGCATTTTCAATTAATAAAGCATCACAAAAACTTGTTCTTTCTATAGAAAATACAACACTCTCTATAGGAGAAAGTATACAGATAAATGTTTCAGATCAAGGAAATATTGGATATAAATCTGACGCAGAAGATATTGTTAGTATAAGTGGTACAGGATTACTCACAGCAAAGCAATCTGGTACAGTGGTTATTACTGTTACTGCTGAGGGTACAGAAAATTATAATGCTGCAGAAGAAAAAATATTCATAAATGTTTTGAAAAATTGTCTTAATGAAGAATATTCATGGGATGATGGTACGATTACAATACAGCCGACTTGTGGAAAAGCAGGAGAAAAACTATATACGTGTACAGCTTGCCAAGCAACTAAGGTAGAAGAACTTTCTGCGACCAATAATCACGTGAATACGGAAGTGAGAGATGTGAAAGAAGCTACCTGTACAGAAGATGGATACACAGGAGATATGTATTGTAAAGATTGTGGTATCAAACTTTCTACAGGTCAGACAATCCACAGATTAGAACATGAATGGGATGACGGAAAAGTAACGCAGGCAGTTACCTGTACTGAATCAGGAATAAAAACATATACATGTATAAGATGCAACCTGATCAAGACAGAAGAGATTATTGCAACAGGTCATCAGCACACAGAATTACGAAATGTAAAAGAAGCTACCTGTGCACAAGATGGTTATACGGGTGATACGTACTGCAAGGACTGCAACGCAAAACTTTCTTCCGGTAAATCAGTAGCGAGAAAGGAACATACATGGGATGCAGGAGTAATTACAAAAGAAGCAACTTGCAATGAGACAGGAGTGAAAACATATACCTGTACAGGATGCCAGGCTACAAAGACAGAAAGTATTTCAGCTACAGGGCACAGGAATACAGAATTATGGAATATAGAGATCGCAACCTGTGCAGAAGAGGGCTACAGTGGAGATTTATATTGTAAAGACTGCAATACCCTTTTGCGTAAGGGAGAAGTACTTGCTAAAAAATCTCATACATGGGATAAAGGAATCATTACAGCAGAAGCTACCTGTACAGAAAAAGGGAGCAAGACGTTTTCCTGTACTGCATGCGGAACGACAAGACAAGAGGATCTTCCGGCAACAGATCATAAAAACAAGGTAGTGAAGTTTGCAAAGGAAGCTTCCTGCAAATCGGAAGGATATATTGGTGATGTTTATTGTCAGGATTGCGGTACGCTTCTGGAGGAAGGAAGCGTAATTCCAAAGACTGATCACAGTTGGAACAGTGGTGAGATTACGCAAAATGCGACCTGCACGGAAGAGGGGATAAAGAGCTTTACCGGTACTTCTTGTGGACTGACGGAAACTGAAAAAATTCCGGCAACCGGGCATAGAACAACAGAAGTGAGAAATGCAAAGAATGCTACCTGTACCGAGGAAGGCTATACAGGCGATGCTTATTGTACTATATGCAATCAGAAGATCGGTTTAGGCAGTATTGTAGCTAAAACAGAACATCAGTGGGATGGCGGACAAGTTACAAAGCAGCCAACAATCACAGAGACAGGCGTAAAAACATACATTTGCAACAGTTGTGGTATGGTACGGACGGAAGCGATTGAAAAAATTGAGCGGCAGACAGCAACGCCTGGAAAGAGTGTGAAAGATAAGGCAACAAATGGCATTTACAAAATTCTGAGTGATGGAGTGAGTGTTGAGTTTACAAAACCGGCAGCAAAGAAAGCGACAGTAAGAATACCAGATGTGGTAACGGTAGATGGTATAGCCTGCAAGGTAACAGCTATTTCTGCAAGTGCATTTAAGAATAATACCACGCTAAAGACAGTTGTAATCGGAAATAATGTGGCTGTGATAGGTGATAATGCATTCTATGGCTGCAAGAAACTGAGTAAAGTGACGAGTGGAAATAATGTGGCGAAAATTGGTAATAAAGCATTTGCCGGAACTTATAAAAAGGCAATTGTTAAGGTATCGGGTAATCAGATGAAAGCATACAAGAAACTACTGAAATCAAAAGGAATCAATTCCAAAGCAGTGTATAAAAAATAAAGAAAAGCAGATAGCTGGTTATGTGGCTATCTGCTTTTCTTGTTAAAGTAAATTTGTATTTTCACATTATGGAACTCAAATATCGCATATTTTTTGCATTAAGATTTATTTTACGCGAAAACAAACGAACAAACAAATGTTCGAAATATGCTGTACTTTTTTAAATATTAATGGTAAAATGTATAAGTAGAAAATAGAAATGGCATAATAGATTCGGAGTGAAATACATGAAAGATGAGTATGTTTTATACTTGGATGAAAGTGAATTTAAAAATTCAAAGACTTTTACAATAGCAGGAATAGCGATAAAGAAGGAAAATGTGGAATTACTTGAAAAAGGACTGATGGAGATAAAAAAACTTATTTGGAGTGAGGAATATATTGCTTCGAGCAATCCGATTCTTCATTGCACTGAATTGGAAAGGGTTTTCTCAAATAGAAATTCCGAAGAAGTATCAGATGTCAAGGCAGAATATCAGAAATTTGTAAAATTAAATTCTGAGGATGTTAAAAAGATATATGATCAAATTTATGGTAAAATGGCACAAATTTTGAGAAAATCGAATGCGACAGTATTTAGTTGTGTTATTAAATTGCAACAGTTGTATGATTTATATTTTTTAGATGCTGCACATAATGGAATTCACTTAATAGATGACAAATATAATATAGCATTGCAAAAAATCATAGAAAATTTTACGCATTATTTAGCGGTAAATGATGGATATGGTGATGTTATATATGAATCGCGTAATAGTTTGGGAGAAAACTCAGCAAAATCGCCAGATATAAAATTAATAAATGTATATCATAAAATTCAAGCTAATAATAAGGGAATTGTGTATACAGATAGCAATGCAATTCAAAATAGGAATAGAACGATTGTTACATATTCTAAAAAAGAAAATATTGCGGGATTGCAGTTCGCAGATTTTGTTGCTTATAATATTATTAAATTGGAAAATTGCAAAGTGGAAAAACAGATTACGGATTTTATGAAACAAATTCATAAAATGTCATACAATGGTGGGCATTCTATTTTGGAAAAAGATCAAAGATCATTTTGGGGGATGAGAGTACTCCCTTCTTACTTGAAAATGGAAGAATTAATATCAGAGAATAAAACATTAAAAAATGCATATGCTAATATAAAGAAAGATCGAAATAAACAGAAGAAAATAATTGAAACAACGCAGAAAAAAGTTGCGCAATTGGAAGGACAAATTCAAAAGCTTAAAGAAGAAAATGAAAAATTGTTAAATTTGACAAAAGATATTGACAATAAGAGAGATAATTGATATCCTATAGTAGATGACGTTGCACTATACCATTTGGTGTCTGCTTACAGTATGTGGTGGATGGTTATCCGTTAGTGTGATATCATTACATGGAGGAAACAAGAATGAGAAACATTTAGAGAGGATCTTAAGTGTATCCTCTCTATTTATGTTAGCAGGGCGGTTTATTTTAAGTAGTTCTGTGCATTATAAAGTATACTACTTATGAGAAAAGATTATAATTGGTTGCAGAATGAGTGGCAGCAACGTTAGACTAAAATTAGCATTATTAGAAAAAATGCTTGACAAACCTGTTTCTATCATCTATAATATTATTTGTTCGTTAGAACGATGTGCGTTTAGCTCAGCTGGATAGAGCGTTTGGCTACGGACCAAAAGGTCGGGAGTTCGAATCTTCTAACGCACGTACTTGATCCGGGATTCTCATTAGAGGGTTCCGGATTTTTTGTTGCAATAAAGAGAATGTGTTCAAAAGACTGTTCATAAAGAGGGGTGAAGCATGAAAGCGAATTCGAATACGCAGGCCATGGGAGCGGAGAAGATTCCAAAGTTATTGGCACAGCTGGCGATCCCCGCAGTGGTGGCTCAGGTAGTGAATCTTTTGTATAATATTGTGGATCGCATCTATATTGGACATATAAGTGGAATTGGAGCGTCAGCACTGACGGGAGTGGGACTGTTTACTCCGATTCTGATGCTATTAAATGCGTTTGCCATGCTGGCAGGTTCCGGTGGGGCACCAAGAGCGGCGATTGCAATGGGGCAGCAGGAAAAAGAAAAAGCAGAAAAGATTATGGGAAATTGTTTTGCATTGCTGCTTATTCTGGCAGCAATTCTGACGACAGTATTTTATCTGTTTGCACCGCAGCTGCTTCAGGCATTTGGAGCCAGTGAGGTAACCTTGCCATATGCAGTGGAATATGCAAGAATTTATATTCTGGGAAGTGTGTTTGTACTGGTGGTACTGGGAATGAATCCGTTTATTACTACTCAGGGATTCGCAAAGATCAGTATGCTGACTACCGTGATTGGTGCAGTCATCAATATTCTCCTGGATCCGGTGTTTATCTTTGTGTTTGACATGCAGGTGCGCGGAGCGGCTCTGGCCACCGTGATCAGCCAGGCTGTCGGCGCCATGTGGATTTTGAAGTTTCTGTCTGGGAAAAAGACAATTCTTCAGTTGAAAAAGAAAAATATGCTACTGGAGAAGACTGTGATATTGCCATGTCTGGCGCTTGGAATATCCAATTTCACCATGTTGTCTACAGAGAGTATTCTTTCGATCAGTTTTACCACCAGTCTGGCCAGATATGGTGGCGATATGGCAGTAGGAGCCATGACCATTATCAACAGCGTCAGCCAGCTGGTTACTATGCCGATACAGGGGATCTGCCAGGGAGGTCAGCCAATTATCAGCTACAATTTTGGAGCTCGCAATAATGAGCGGGTGAAAGAAGCGTTCTTTATCCAGTTTAAAGTATGTGTGCTGTTTAGTACAGTCTGTTGGGGAATTCTGATGATTGCACCACAGATTTTTGCAGGAATGTTCTCTGGCAATGGAGAACTTGTGACATACACGGCCTGGACACTGCGCATCTATATGGCAGGCATCTTTGCAATGGGATTTCAGCTGTGCTGCCAGCAGAGCTTTATGGCATTGGGTCAGGCGAAGGTCAGTCTGTTTCTGGCCGTGCTTCGAAAATTGATTTTGCTGATACCGCTGATCTTTTTGTTCCCGATGCTGATGGAAAATAAAGTTTTTGCAGTATTTCTGGCAGAACCGGCCAGTGATATTCTGGCGGCGACCGTGACAACAAGTGTATTTTGGGGTAAATTCAATGGAATTCTAAAAAGAGGTGCAGATCGATAACATATATAGAACTGAGAACTTAAAAATTTTACTTATGTGAGTAGAATAATTTGAGTTCTCTTTTTTAAATAATGGCAATAAAAAACCGGAGATTTCAGTTGCCTGAAATCTTCGGCTTTTAAATACGTGCGTTAGAAGATTCGAACTCCCGACCTTTTGGTCCGTAGCCAAACGCTCTATCCAGCTGAGCTAAACGCACATATCCTAACGAACAATAAATATTATAGGATACAAGAAACAAACTGTCAAGTAATAATTGAAAAAATATTGAATAAAATTCACTTAAAATAATCTTTTCGCTTGTTCTTTCTTTCTCTTTCTCCTATAATGAATGGCAGAACTGCCAGGTTGGAAAAACAATCTAAACAGGCAGAAAAGAGCAGGAGTGACAAGTATATGCAGAATGTCAGAGTTGTGGAGCTGAATGAGCAGAATAATGAAGAGGTACTTCCGGGCTATACAGAAGAGTTTCCTTATATTGCTACCTGTGCCAGGATAAATGAATATCTGAATCCGGATATTCCATGGCACTGGCATCGCCAGGTGGAATTGTTTTATATGAAAAGCGGAAGCCTGGAATATACCACGCCCCATGGATCCTGGACTTTTACAGAAGGAATGGCGGGAATGGTGAATTCTAACATTTTGCATTGTTCCAGACCATTATCCCTCAAGAATGAGAATGTTCAGCTGCTGCATATCTTTGACCCGGTTTTTCTTGCAGGAGAACATGGCAGTCAGATGGAAAAAAAATATATTTTTCCACTTACCGCAAATCGGGATGTAGAAGTAATCATGCTGCATCCAGAGAAAGCAAAAGAGAAAAAGATAATTGACCATATACAGGCAGCATTTTCTATCTCAGAGCAAAAGAGTGGATATGAATTTGAATTGAGAGAAAGCCTGGCGAAGATATGGCTGAATCTTCTGGAACTGACAGAGCTGATTGGATGGAAACAAGCAGGAGTGAACAGGCCAGATGAGAAGATCAAGAGTCTGATGATCTATGTGCATGAACATTATCAGGAACCGATCTCAGTTGAACAACTGGCGGAATCGGTATATATCAGTAAAAGGGCCTGCTTTCGTATGTTTCAGGAGAATCTTCATATGTCTCCGGTGGAATATATCCACAGTTTTCGCATCCAGCGAGCCTGTCAGCTGCTGTCTGATGAGCAGAAAACGATTACGGAAATTGCACAGGAATGTGGGTTTGGAACCAGCAGTTACTTTGGCAAGCTGTTTCGTAGAAAAATGGACTGTACTCCGGAGCAATATCGCAGAAAAATGGCACGATTGTTATAGTATCTGTCATGAATCAGATAGTTGAAAAAAAGAAAAAAAGATATAATGAGTCATAAGAAGAACTGAGAAGCCCAAACTCAGGGATCCTTAAATAAGTGTCGGGGACCGGTGCAAGCCGGTCCTGTTTTTCGATTACCAGGGCAGTGAACAGGAGAAGAATATGAACTATAAGAAAGAAAATCTAACTCTGCGCTATAGTACAGTGCAGTTTACTTACTGGGCAGCATCTACAGGTGCTACCAGTTTTGCCACGATCTATTTATTGGATCGTGGACTTTCATCGGGAATCATTGGCGTCCTTCTTGCAGTGTCTGGAATCCTGTCCTGTCTGATACAGCCGTTTTTGGCTTCAGCAGCCGATCGGGCGGAAAAAGTGATTCTGATTCCATTGCAGGTGCTGATTTCAGTGTTGTGCATAGCCTGGTATGCAGCGCAGCTTCTGGGAGAACTGCCAGTTCTGGCAGCTGGAATGATCTATGTGGCAACACTTTGCTGTTCGGATGCGATGGTTCCATTGCTGAATGCAATGAGTGTTGCATATAATCAGGCCGGCTATGAGATTAATTATGGGGCAGCCAGAGGAGTTGGGGCGCTGGCTTCTGCATTTGCAGCTTTGGCGCTTGGAAATGTATTTGCACATCTGGGAAAGCTCTGGATGATTTTATTTTTGCTGTTATTCCGCTTTATCAGTCTATTGCTGATGGCTAGTTTCCCGAAGATCAAAAAGCAGAGGGCAGAGCTGGAAAAAGAAGAAACCAGTTGTTCCATATGGTACTTTTTTTCACATTATCGCTGGTATTGTGCATCCCTGCTGGCGGTATTGTTCTTGGGTATGTATCATGCCATGACAGAAAACTATATGATTGCCATTATGCAGCGCCTTGGTGGAAACAGCAGTCATGTGGGAACCGCTATTTTCGTAGCAGGACTGACTTCTGCACCGGTGATTTTTTTCTATGGAACAATTCGAAAGCAGTGCGGTGATGCAGTATGGATGAAGACTGCGGCAATATCGTTTCTGATCAAATCGGTGGGATTCTATCTGGCACCGAATATTTATACGATATATGCCCTTCAGCTGCTACAGATCACTTCCTATGGGCTTCTGGGACCGGCGCAGGTCTATTATGCCAAAGATAAAGTAAAAAGCTGCGATATGGTCAAGGGACAGGCATTTATCACGGCAGCCTATGCATTGGGGTGTTCGATGGGAAATTTCGCCGGAGGTCAGCTGCTGAATCAGGGAGTGGGTACGATGCTTCTGGCTGGAATCGTGATGGCATTTTTGGGAACGGTGCTGATGTTTCTGACAGTGAATAAAAAAGACAGATAATTGCCATCTTTGCTTGATTATTATTCGCCAAAGTTGTATGATAATAAATGAGTATTCTCTGGCTATGACAGATTTTTTCAATGTGTGGCCGGAAATTTAATACGAGTCAGAAAGGAATATGGGTATGGCGAACATTAACGAGGAAGAATTGAAAAAATTACTGGTATCTGCAGATTTCAAGGAGGAGAGTTACGGAAATCTTCCGATACAGGAATTGATCATTCTGAAGAACTCTGCAGCCATCATGAAGACAAAGAACCCGGAGCAGGAAAAAGTTGGGGTGTTTTTTGAAAAGAGAGAATCCTTTTTCTTACATATGATTTTAAGACGTATTCAGAAGATGGAGACATTATTCTGCGTATTTTCAAAGGCAACGAATCTGCCTTATGTATATTGTGATCCGGATAGCTGTAATGATCAGATCTGGCTGTTTACGGAAGAACGTTTTGCACAGAAGCTGGCCATGGTACAGCGTCAGAAGCATGTAGAGCTGATTGTGGTAAAGATGGAGAACAAGCAGTTCCTCACATTCCTGACCGGTCTCTTTGCTATGGGTGTGAATGCGTTTGTACTGGATAAGGGCGTGAATGCCGTGGAGATTGAACTGGAACAGCTGGTTAAAAAGCCTGATTTTGAAGCAATTCCACCAGAAAAGCGTCCTCTGCAGAATCCACAGCTGTTACTGACTGGATGCTATTTTGCACAGGAAAGACAGATGCCGGAAGAAGAGAGAGATAAAGAGGCACTTCATGATCTGGAAGAAGAGATGATCGTGAACTTTCACAGAGGCAAAGTACTGGTACCTGTTCAGGTTCCGGAAGGTGCTGAGAAGGTAGAACCGAAGGATATGAAGATCCCGTTCATCAAGCTGAATAACGGCGATATTTATCAGCCGGTATGTGCAGATGCTTCAGAATTCCAGAGATTTAATAAGAATAAGATGTTTAAGGCAATTGCAGTAGACAGCAGTAAGGTAAAAGGTATGATGGGAGAGCAGATCAAGGGCGTGATGCTGAACCCGGTTACATTAAGACTGCTGATTCCAAAACAGAGAGTGTAGACCATTGGGGACGGAGTTTTGTGGCTTTTTGAAAGCTGCAAAACTCCGTTTTTATGACTCTGGCCAGTCTTCCAGGTAGCCATTTACAATTGCTGAAAACATACGATTTTTCACACCTGGATTTTCTTGGTTTAATTTTCGGAGTAAATCTTTCACGTACTGCCGTTTGGTATAGCCATCGGCAGGGCATGGACTTTTGGCAACAGGAAGATGATACTTATTGCGAAAGCCAATGACTTCGGATTCGGAAACATAGATCAGTGGACGAATCACGGTCAGATCCATGCGGTCAAGATAAGTTTTTGGTAAAAAAGAATGAAAACGTCCTTCGTACATCAGGGAAAGCAGCATAGTTTCCACCATATCATCTTTGTGATGTGCATAAGCTACTTTATTGCAGCCCAGTTCTTTGATACGGTCGTTAAAGGCTCCTTTTCGCAGTTTGGCACAAAGGGCACATGGATTGGATTCCTGGCGCTCTTCGAAGACGATTTTGCCGATTTGAGTTGGAATGATGGTGTAAGGAACCTGAAGCTTTTGACACAGCTGTCGGATGGGCTCCAGATTAAAATCTGGATATCCCAGATCAACCGTTACAGCTTCCAGCTCAAAGTGCTTTGGATAGAACTTTTGCAGCCCCTGTAAGGCATAGAGAAGTGTCAGGCTGTCTTTTCCACCAGAGATGCCGATGGCGATTCGGTCCCCTTCCTCAATCATTTGATAGTCATCTATAGCCTGTCGGGTCAGGCTGAAAAGTTTCTGAAGTTTCAAGTGATTTCCCCCTTATCATAAATAAAATGGAGCACAGCACCATTAACTTTATAGCATAAGCAGTCTGCCCTGTCAAATACGTGGAAGTATATCAGGTGGAACAGTGTTGTAGAAAAAATAGGGATATGGTATAATAAGCGGCGAATGGCGATTAGGATGACTGCAAAGCAGCAGGCACAGACAGGATCGCAAAAAACAATAAAGGAAGTAGATGTCATGTACAAAGAAAAACTGGATGCATATATTGATGCACATAAAGAAGACATGCTGGAAGATCTGAAGACACTGGTACGTATCGACAGCCAGAAGGGAGAAAGCCAGGAAGGCAAACCGTTTGGAGAAGGCCCTGCAAAGGTGCTGGATACGGCGGAAGAGATGCTGAAAAAGTATGGATTTTCCACACAGAATTATGATCATTATGTGGTGACCGCAGACTTCAGCGATCAGGAAAAAAAGCTGGATATTCTGGCACATCTGGATGTAGTACCAGTTACCAAGAACTGGAAAGAGACACAGCCGTTTGAACCGGTGATCAAGGATGGAAAGATCTATGGACGCGGTACTGCAGATGATAAGGGTCCTGCTATTGCAGCATTGTATGCCATGAGAGCAATCAAGGAGTGCGGTGTACCTCTGAAGAACAGTATGCGGCTGATTCTTGGCTCTGATGAAGAATGTGGGTCAGCAGATCTGGAATACTATTATGCGAGAGAAAAAGAGGCACCGATGACTTTTACACCGGATGCAGATTTTCCGGTAATTAACCTGGAAAAGGGACGCCTTCAGAAAGACTTTACGACAAAGCTGGATGCTGGAAGCACAGGAGTTGCAGTTGTGAAAGTACAGGGCGGAACAAAGGTGAATGTGGTTCCGGATACTGCAGTAGCAGTAGTCAGAGGAGTGACAAAGGATAAAGTAGAGTGTGCAGCAGAAAAGATAAAGAATCATATTACTTATCTGCTAAAGGATACAGCGGAAGGAATTGAGATTACAGCAAAGGGACTGGCTGCACATGCGTCCACACCAGAAGCAGGACATAATGCGATCTGTGGCCTGGTAAATCTTCTGGCAGATCTGCCGCTTGATACCGGGGCCGGATATTGGAAAGCCATTGCAGAAATGTTTCCGGATGATGACTTCTATGGAGAAGCATTGAAGGTGAATATGGAAGATGAGATTTCCGGTAAACTGACGATGAATCTTGGAATTCTGAATTATGATGGAAATGAGATCAAAGGTGTATTTGACAGCCGTATCCCAGTATGCGGATCCGATGACAATGTGACAGCGGTGCTGGATCAGACTTTTACAGGAAAAGGATTTGCAATTGAAGAGGGAAAGATGATTGCGCCACATTATGTGCCTGCAGATTCTGAACTGGTACAAAAGCTTCTGGCAAGTTATGAAGTCTATAGCGGTGTAAAAGGAGAAGCCCAGTCTACCGGAGGCGGTACCTATGTACATGATCTGGAACGTGGAGTTGCATTTGGCTGCATGGTTCCGGAAGTAGACAATCATATGCATGGAGACGATGAGTTCATGGTAATCGATATGCTGCTGATGAGTGCAAAGATTTTTGCAGATGCGATTGTAAGGATTTGTGGATAATAGCAGAGGTAGAACAAAAAGAAGCCGGATTTTAAAATCCGGCTTCTTTTATGATTTCATTTGCTTTTGATGTATCATCTGTCACACAGAATACCACGTAATTGCCTTTGGTTTTCAGAATAGCGGCATCCAGTTTGGCTACTTCTGGTGCATTGTAGCTTGCGAACAGAGTGGACTGAGATTCGACACGCTTCTTCAGCAGTTCTTCTGCCTCAGCGGTATAGGAGCTGTCTTTGCATTTCAGAACAATCACCTCGCAGGCATTGCTTCCGGAATTCAGTGCTGCCGCAGCTTCTTCAATCTTATCCATATCAAAGAAATAAGTAGAAGCAATTACTTCATTGCTGACTTCACTGACTTCGCTGTCAATGGTTCCTTCCAGATCCTGGCAGAGCTTGCTGACATCTGCTGATATATCAGAACTTCCAGAAGACTTGCCTCCGCAGGCAGTCAGCAGTAATGCAGCAAATGCACAAAGAACTGTGAGAATCAGTGCTTTCTTTTTGTTTTTCATAGATATTCTCCTTTTCTTAAACACCTGGTATATAGTGTGTTTTTGTGTAATTCAACCAGTCCTTGCAGTATTCCGCATTCAGATGAATACCATCTTCAGCGGATCCGGAGATCAGTCCGTGAGAACCGTTGGACAGGATCTCATTCAGGTTTATGTAATGATAACCTTCTTCCCGACACATCTTCAGAATCTCTTCATTTACTGCATCCACATTGGCATTGTTCACATAATCTCCAGTGGTGACCAGTGATTCATCCACATAGATCACGGAATAAACATACACGATCGGATTTGGTGAAGAGGACAACTGTTTGATATCATTCAGTACCTGACGGTAAGAATCACCTACCTGACTCATATCATAGGCGCCCAGTTCATTGGTACCCAGCATCATATAGATCTTGGAAAAATTCAGATTCTTCAAAGCATCCAGAACTTTCACATTGCCATTGGCTGTGGCAATCTGATCATCTGTATAGAAGTTCTCAAGTTCCATGCCGACTGCTGTAACAAAGCTGCCTTTGGTAATACCGGACAGGTTGCGGAAGCCTTGCATACGGGAATCACCGATGAAGACTGCATCTTCAAAATAACTGTCATCTACTGGTGTCTCCTGAGCCGGAACAACCACATCCAGGTAAGATGCATCGTCATTAGGAAGCCCGGTAGCAAGATCAGTGACAACGGCATCTGTCTGCGCTTCGGTGGAAGCTTCGCTCTGAGAAGAAGAGGCATCTGTCTGTTTTTCGCTTCCGGCTTCTGTCTGAACTTCACTTTGTGCTTCTGTCAGATTTGCTCCGGCAAAGACTTCTGATTCCTCGGATTTGATCCGTTCCTGAATGGTCTGTGATGAAAATAAGCTAATCAGACTTTTTCCTTCGAATACCAGAAGGATCAGAACGATTAGCGTAAGTACATTTATAATAAACCCATTACGCCGTTCCTTGGCGGTGGGCCGCTTTTTTTTCTGAGCCATGAATTCCCCTCGTTTTTTGAATTAGTTTCCCCTTTAGATGTCATGAAAAAACATTGTTTTTTGACATACTCTATTATATAATAATTTAAATTATTGTAAATAGATTTTCAAAATAATTAAAAGTTTTTATATTTGTACAAAAGACAGGAGATAGTATGGTTTTTAGTAGTTTATTGTTTCTGTTCCGGTTTCTTCCGGCAGTATTGCTTCTATATTATATGGCACCGCGCAAGGCGCGGAACGTGATTCTTTTGTTATTCAGTCTGTTTTTCTATGCATGGGGTGAGCCAAAGTATGTGCTTCTGATGCTTTGTTCGATTACCGTTGATTTCTTCGTTGGGAAAAAGGTGGACTGGTGTAAGAAGAGAGGAAGACAGGCATCAGCGCGGGAATGGCTGATGGTGTCATTGATTTATAATATTTCTGTGTTATGTTTTTTTAAATATCTGGATTTTCTGATTGGATCTGTCAATGGGATATTTGGCACGGTGATTCCCCTTACCGGAATTCCACTGCCGATCGGGATTTCTTTTTTTACGTTCCAGACGATGTCCTATACAATTGATGTATATCTTGGAGTTACAGAGGTGCAGACCAGCTGGATCAAATATGGTACCTATGTATCTATGTTCCCTCAGCTGATTGCGGGACCGATTGTGCAGTACAAGACCATTGCGCAGCAGATGGAGACCAGACGGGAGAATCTGTCCGATTTCTCGGAAGGTGTGCATCGTTTTATGATTGGCTTTGGAAAAAAGGTATTATTGGCGAATAATATTGGTGTCCTCTGGGATACCATTTCTGCCATGGGAGCAGGGACTCTTCCGGCAGCAACCGCCTGGCTGGGAGCCGCTGCTTATGCGTTCCAGATTTATTTCGATTTTTCCGGATATTCTGATATGGCCATTGGACTGGGAAAGATGTTTGGCTTTCATTTTCTTGAGAATTTTAATTATCCTTACATATCTACCAGTATTACAGAGTTCTGGAGAAGATGGCATATATCACTTAGTTCCTGGTTCCGGGAGTATGTTTACATTCCGCTGGGAGGAAACAGAAAAGGAACAGCGAAGCAGATTCGAAATATTGCCATTGTCTGGATGCTGACCGGTATCTGGCATGGCGCCAGCTGGAACTTTGTACTGTGGGGCGTTTATTACGGTATATTGTTGATTGTGGAAAAGTTTGTATTAAAGGATATACTGAAGAAGCTTCCGGCAATATTCCGGCATATTTATGCACTGTTTTTTGTACTGATTGGATGGGTGATTTTTGCTTTTGACAAGATCAGTCTCGGTGTGCAATATATTGGTTCCATGTTTGGCGGAGCTGGTGTTGGTCTGGTGGATAATACAACGATTTATCTGCTGTATAATTATGGAGTACTGCTGGTGATATTGATTCTGGCATCCACAGATCTGCCAAGGAGAGTGGCAGCAGCGGTCAGCAGAAAAATGGGAGCGGACAGCTGGATTTTGACTATGGTACGAATGGTATTTTATGCAGGAATCTTTTTTCTGGGAGTGGCTTATCTGGTAGATGCCACCTATAATCCATTCCTGTACTTCCGTTTTTAAGAGGAGAAAGATACATGACAAAGATACAAAGCGGCGTGTTGACAGGTGTGTTTCTGGCGATGGTGTTCGGATGTGCCGGAGCCAGTCTCCTGAAGCCGGATACGTCTTTTTCGGAAAAAGAGAATCGTGTGCTGGCACAGATGCCACAGGTGGATCTGTCCGATATTCTGAATGGCACATTTGAAAAAAATTATGAAACTTATTTATCAGATCAGTTTTTCTGGAGGGATAAATGGATTGGGGTAAAGACACAGGCGGAACGGGCAGAAGGCAAGACGGAGATCAATGATGTCTATTTCGCCAGGGATGGTTACCTGATCGAAAAACATTCTGGTTCCTTTTCCACGGATACGGCGAAGAGGAACATTACGTATCTTGACAATTTTCTGAAAGCTCAGGCACAGAAATACGGCGAAGATCATGTGAAAGCCATGATTGTTCCCAATGCGGTGGAGATCTTAAAGGATAAACTGCCAGATTATGCAGTGGCAGAGGAAGAGGGCAATTATCTGAGAGAAATCCGTACGCAGATTCCGGAGAAGCTGTTTTTTGATGCTGAACCGATACTGGAAGCCCATAAGGAAGAACCAATCTATTATAAGACCGACCATCACTGGAAGACACTGGCAGCCAGGTATGTCTATGAGGCATGGGCAGACAGCATTGATTTGCCGATCGTACCGATTTCAGAATACCGGGAAGAGACTCTGACGGAGGATTTTCATGGAACTATCGATGCCAAGGTAAATATTAAGATTCCGGGAGACAGCATAGAGTGTTATAAGCCAGTAACAGAGATTCCGTATACACTGACTTACAATCATTCAGAGGAACGAACCAGTCTTTATGATGATTCTTATCTGGAAGGAAGAGATAAATACGCAGTCTTTTTCGGAGGAAACCAGCCACTGATTGAGGCCAGGACCAGAGCAGTTTCAGACAGGAAGCTTCTGATCATCAAGGATTCTTATGCCAACTGTTTCCTGAGCTTTGCCATGCAGGATTTTTCACAGATAGATATTGTGGATCTGCGTTATTTTAATGAGAATCTGGGAGATTATATGAAAGAAAAAGAGTATACCGATATTCTGGTATTATATAATGCGGCGGGATTTGCAGAAGATGCCAGTGTGGCAAAGCTGGCACTGGCCAGCGAATCCTGATGTAGTTTGGAACTGGAGAGAAGGAGGCATTATGAGTTACGCAGATAAATTATTCAAAGAGACCTGCAGAGAGATTCTGGAGCATGGAACAGATACAAAAGGAGAACTGGTAAGGCCACACTGGGAAGACGGAACACCAGCTTATACGATAAAAAAATTTGGTGTAGTAAACCGGTACGACCTGCGAAAAGAGTTCCCGGCCATTACATTAAGAAGGATTGCACTGAAAAGTGCCATGGATGAAGTACTGTGGATTTATCAGAAAAAGTCTAACAATATTCATGATCTGAACAGTCATGTCTGGGACAGCTGGGCAGATGAGAATGGAAGCATCGGAACCTGCTATGGGGATGTGATCCGAAGAAAGTTCCTTTATAAAGGGGAAGAGACAGACCAGATGGATTATGTACTCCGCCAGTTAAAGGAGAATCCTTTCAGTCGCCGGATCATGACGAATATGTATCAGTTTGAATATCTTCATTCTGGCGGACTGGATCCGTGCTGTTACAGTATGACCTACAATGTGACGGCACCGCGGCCGGAGGATGCAGATCAGAGACTGGTGCTGAATGCGGTACTGAACCAGCGCAGTCAGGATATGCTGGCTGCCAATGGCTGGAATGTATGCCAGTACGCCATTTTACTGATGATGGTGGCACAGGTCAATGATATGGTGCCTGGAGAGCTGGTGCATGTGATCGCAGATGCTCATATTTATGACAGGCATGTGCCAATGATTCAGGAATTACTGGAGAGGGAAGAACACCCGGCACCAAAGGTAAGTCTGAATCCAGATGTGAAGGACTTTTATCAGTTCACTACAAGGGATCTGATCGTAGAAAATTATGTAACCGGAGAGCAGATCAAACATATTCCGGTAGCAGTGTAAGAAAAAGAGGGAAAAAGAATGAATATTATCGTAGCTGTAGATAAAAACTGGGCAATTGGATGTAATAATAAGCTTCTCGTCAGTATTCCATCAGACATGAAGTTTTTCCGTGAGACTACAACCGGAAATGTAGTAGTCATGGGAAGAAAAACGCTGGAGAGCTTTCCGAACGGTATGCCATTGAAGAATCGGACGAATATTGTTCTGACCGGCAACAGGGACTACCAGGTCAAAGGGGCAATTGTGGTACATTCTATGGAGGAACTGCTGGAAGAACTGAAAAAATACAATAGTGAACAGATTTATGTGATCGGGGGAGACAGTGTGTATCGTCAGATGCTGCCATATTGTGATGTTGCTCATATTACCAAGATTGATCATGCCTATGAAGCGGATGCTTATTTCCCGAATCTGGATGAGATGGAAGACTGGTATATTGCGGCTGACAGTGATGAACAGACCTATTTTGATCTGGAATACCAGTTCCTGATGTACAAAAGAAAGAAGAAGTAAACGGCAGCAGTTCAGAAGAAAATGGAGGAGAGGAATATGTATCGAGATCATACAAAAACAGTGCATATCGGAAAGAAAGTCATTGGAGGCGGCAATCCGATTCTGATACAGTCCATGACCAATACCAGAACCGAAGATGTAAAAGCAACCGTGGAACAGATTCATCGCCTGGAGGCAGCAGGATGTGAGATTATCCGCTGTACCGTACCTACATTGGAAGCAGCACAGGCGATCAGAGAGATCAAAAAAGAGATCAGCATTCCAGTAGTGGCAGACATTCATTTTGACTATCGCATGGCATTGGCTGCTATAGAAAACGGAGCAGATAAGATTCGAATTAATCCGGGAAATATCGGAGATGTGAAGCGTGTAAAAGCAGTCGTGGATGCTGCAAAAGAGCGTAATATCCCAATCCGTGTCGGCGTGAACAGCGGCTCTCTGGAAAAAGATCTGGTGAAGAAATATAATGGTGTAACAGCAGAAGGCATTGTGGAAAGCGCACTGGATAAGGTGCACAGTATTGAAGATCTGGGTTACGATAATCTTGTAGTCAGCATTAAGTCTTCTGATGTCATGATGTGTGTGAAAGCCCATGAACTGATTGCAAAAGAGATCAGCTATCCGCTTCATGTTGGAATTACAGAAGCGGGGACATTGCTATCCGGCAATATTAAGTCAGCCATTGGTCTGGGACTGATCCTGAATCAGGGAATCGGAGATACCATTCGTGTATCTCTGACCGGAGATCCGGTGGAAGAGATCAAGTCTGCCAAACTGATTTTAAGAACATTGGGGCTGCGTAAAGGCGGCATTGAAGTAGTATCCTGTCCGACCTGTGGACGAACCAGCATTGATCTGATCGGTCTGGCCAATGCAGTAGAGAACATGGTGCAGGATATTCCACTGGATATTAAAGTAGCTGTCATGGGCTGTGTAGTAAATGGCCCTGGAGAAGCCAAAGAAGCAGATATTGGAATTGCAGGAGGAAAAGGAGAAGGCCTTTTGATCAAAAAGGGTGAGATTATCAAAAAACTTCCGGAAGATCAGCTTCTTGAGGCTCTTCGGGAAGAACTGTTAAACTGGGAGAAATAAGTATGGAGAAACGTTTTCTGGAAGTATTTCCGGAACTGCAGATAGGAGATTCCGTAAAAAAGCTCTTTGAAAAAGTTGCGGTAACGAAAGTTGCCGTGACTTCTTCCAGAGAGCTTCTGCGCGTTTATATCATCAGTGAAACCTGGATTCATAAAAAATATATCCGTATGGCAGAAAAGGCCATTAAGGATCAGTGCTTTTCCGATACAGAGATTGATGTGAAGATCATTGAGAAGTTTCACCTGTCCGGTCAGTATACGGCAGAGAATTTCTTCCCGGACTATCGTGACAGCGTCCTTCTGGAACTGAGAGATTACAGTATCTTTGAATACAATCTGCTGAGGCAGGCAGAGTATGAATTTACAGCACCGGATGAGATGATTCTGACGATTGAGGAATCGGTGGTTCTGGAAGGTAAGGCAGAAGAACTGATCCGGATTCTGGAGAAGATCTTTTGTGAACGCTGCGGTCTGCATCTGAAGATTACGCTGAAGCAGAAAGTAGCACAGATGAGCAAGGCACGGAAGAACAGTGACCTGCTTATTGAACAGGAAGTAGCGGCGATCGCAGAGCGGCTTCGTAAAAACCGGGAAGCAGGAGCGGGGGAAGAAGCTGACAAGGAAGAACTGATGATCGACACGGCTGCAAAACCGGAGAAAAAAGAGGCAAAGACAGCAGACAGAAAAATAGAAGAGACAAAGAAAGCAGCAGAAGTAAAAAAGCCGGCGCAGGAGCAAAAGAAGTCGTTTGGAAATGGCGGATTTTCCAGAAAAGGTGGCGGAGACTATCGCCGTGCTCTGAAGCGTTCCGACAATCCGGATGTGATCTACGGAAGAGATATCGACGATGAGGCAATCGAGATCCGAACCATTGAAGGAGAAATGGGTGAAGTGGTGATCCGTGGATGCGTCCGTTCCCTGGAGACCAGAGATATTCGAAATGAAAAGACGATTATCATGATGGACATTACCGATTTTACAGATACAATTACCGTAAAGATATTCCTGGCCACAGAGCAGGTGCCGGAACTGACAGAGAATCTGAAAAAGGGTGCGTTTGTGAAATTAAAAGGTGTCACCACGATCGACCGTTTTGACAGTCAGCTGACGATAGGATCGGTGGTTGGTATTAAGAAAATCAGTGATTTCCGTGCGGGACGTATGGATACCTGGCCGGAGAAACGGGTAGAGCTTCACTGCCATACCAAGATGAGTGATATGGATGGCGTATCTGAAGTGAAAGATATCGTAAAGCAGGCCTATAAATGGGGACATTCGGCAATTGCGATTACCGATCATGGCGCACTGCAGTCTTTTCCGGATGCCAATCATTTTATTGAAGATATTGACCGGGCATATCGCAGCAAATATCAGGCGGAACACCCGGATGTGACGAAGGAAGAACTGAAGCTGATTCATGATCCTTTCAAAGTGATCTATGGAGTAGAAGCTTATCTTGTGGATGATTCCAAGGATATTGTTATGCATTCTAAGGGGCAGAACCTACAGGGAAATTTTGTGGTTTTTGACCTGGAAACGACCGGATTCAGTCCGGTGAATAACCGGATTATCGAGATCGGTGCAGTAAAAGTGGAACATGGGGAGATCACAGACCGGTTTTCTACTTTTGTCAATCCTCAGGTTCCGATACCGTTTCGTATCGAAGAACTGACCAACATCAATGACAATATGGTCATGGATGCACCGGTGATCGAAGAGATTCTGCCGCAGTTCCTGGAATTTGTGGGAGATGCGGTACTGGTAGCTCACAATGCGGGATTTGATGTCAGTTTTATTGAAGAAAATTGTCGCCGGCTGGGACAGGAACAGACTTTCACTTATCTGGATACCGTGGCATTGGCCCGGATTTTGCTGCCACAGCTGAATCGTTTCAAGCTGGATACGGTTGCAAAGGCACTGCATATTAATTTGCATCATCATCACCGGGCAGTGGACGATGCAGAATGTACGGCAGAGATCTTCCTGAAATTCGTAGAGATGCTGGAAAAACAGGATGTATTTGATCTGGATGGTATCAATGAGCTGGGAAGTACATCTCTGGAACAGATCAAGAAGCTGCCGACGTATCATGCCATTATTCTGGCGAAAAATGAGATCGGAAGAATCAATCTGTATCGACTGGTGTCCTGGTCTCATCTGCAGTACTATAACCGAAGACCGCGTATCCCAAAGAGTGCCATACAGCAGTATCGGGAAGGTCTGATCCTCGGGTCAGCCTGTGAGGCCGGAGAACTGTTTCAGGCCATTCTGGAAGGAAAGACAGAACAGGAGGTCATCCGGATTGCCAACTTTTATGATTATCTGGAGATTCAGCCGATCGGAAACAATGCATTTATGATCCGGGAAGAAGACCGGGAAGATATCAAGACGGAAAAAGATCTGCAGGATCTGAACCGGAAGATTGTCAAACTGGGAGAACAGCTGCACAAACCGGTTCTGGCTACCTGTGACGTACATTTCCTGAATCCGGAGGATGAGATCTACCGCCGGATTATTATGGCAGGAAAAGGATTTAAAGATGCAGATCAGCAGGCACCGCTGTTTTTACACACAACAGAAGAGATGATGAAGGAGTTTGCCTATCTGGGACAGGAAAAGGCAGAGGAAGTTGTCATTACCAATCCGAATAAAATTGCAGATATGTGTGAGCACATTGCACCGGTACGGCCGGATAAGTGTCCGCCGGTGATTGAGAATTCAGACAAGACACTGCGAGAGATCTGTTATAACCGGGCTCATGAGATCTACGGGGAGGATTTGCCTCCGATCGTTTCAGAACGTCTGGAACGAGAACTGAACTCTATTATTTCTAATGGATTCGCCGTTATGTATATCATCGCCCAGAAGCTGGTGTGGAAGTCCAATGATGATGGCTATCTGGTTGGCTCCCGTGGATCGGTAGGATCCTCTTTCGTAGCAACCATGGCGGGAATCACCGAGGTAAATCCTTTAAGCCCACATTATTACTGCGAAGTATGTCATTATTATGATTTTGATTCCGAAGAAGTCAAAGCCTTTTCCGGACGGGCAGGTTGTGACATGCCAGATAAAAAATGTCCGGTATGCGGGGCCTCCCTGCGAAAAGAAGGATTTGATATTCCGTTTGAGACATTCCTCGGATTCAAGGGAAACAAGGAACCGGATATTGACCTGAACTTCTCTGGAGAATATCAGGGAAACGCTCACCGCTATACGGAGGTCATTTTTGGAACCGGGCATACATTCAAAGCCGGAACCATTGGAACCCTGGCAGATAAGACGGCATTTGGTTATGTGAAAAATTACTTTGAAGAACGGGGACAGAGAAAACGTGTCTGTGAGATCAACCGTATCGTGGAAGGATGTGTCGGGGTACGAAGAACCACCGGACAGCATCCGGGAGGTATTGTAGTACTGCCTCATGGTGAGGAGATCTATTCCTTTACGCCGGTACAGCATCCGGCCAATGATACGGAAACAGATATTATTACCACCCATTTTGACTACCATTCCATTGACCACAACCTGTTGAAGCTGGATATTCTGGGGCACGATGATCCGACCATGATCCGTATGCTGGAAGATCTGACGGGCTTAAATGCCCGGAACATTCCTCTTGATGATAAAGCGGTAATGTCGCTGTTCAGCAGTACAGAGGCACTGGGAATCACACCGGATCAGTTGGTGGAATGTCCCCTTGGTTCTCTGGGGATTCCAGAGTTTGGTACAGATTTCGCTATGCAGATGCTGATTGATACTCAGCCAAAGGAATTCTCTGATCTAGTGCGTATCGCCGGACTGGCCCATGGTACTGACGTGTGGCTGGGGAATGCCCAGGTACTGATCCAGGAAGGAAAGGCAACGATTTCCACTGCGATCTGTACCCGAGATGATATCATGATTTACCTGATCCAGAAAGGTCTGGACAGTGAACAGTCTTTTACCATCATGGAAAGTGTACGAAAAGGAAAGGGTCTGAAACCGGAATGGGAAGAGGAAATGAAGAAGCATGATGTACCGGACTGGTATATCTGGTCCTGTAAAAAGATCAAATACATGTTCCCAAAGGCCCATGCGGCAGCTTATGTTATGATGGCCTGGAGAATTGCCTATTGCAAGGTATATTATCCGCTGGCTTACTATGCAGCTTATTTCAGTATCCGTGCAGATGATTTTAATTACGAGCTGATGTGTCAGGGAGAAGACCGGCTGAAGATGCATATGCGGGATTACAAGAAACGCAGTGATACATTGTCGAAAAAGGAACAGGACACATATAAAGATATGCGAAGTGTGCAGGAATTCTATGCAAGAGGATTTGAATTCCTTCCGATTGAACTGGAGAAAGCACAGGCCAGCAGGTTCCAGGTCATAGACGGCAAGCTGATGCCGTCCCTGTCCACCATTGACGGAATGGGTGATAAGGCTGCAGAAGCGGTCGTGGCGGCAGTAAAAGACGGACCATTTTTATCAAAAGATGATTTCTGGCAGAGGACCAAAGTCAGCAAGAGCGTCATAGATGTGATGGATGATCTGGGTATTCTGGGTGATCTGCCGGAGTCAAATCAGCTATCTCTGTTTGATTTTTAACATATATGGTGCTATACTGTTAGAAAAGTGCTGATTTCTCTGGTGGAAATTAGTACGATGTTAGGAAAACTGACAAGGAGTGGAGAAAAATATGAGAACATTTAATAAATCAACAAAACTCGACCACGTTTGTTATGATATCAGAGGACCTGTCCTGGATGAAGCGAATCGTATGGAAGAAAATGGTGAAACCATTCTGAAACTGAATATTGGTAATCCGGCACCATTTGGATTCCGTGCACCGGATGAAGTGGTAAAGGATATGATGATGAATCTGACCAGTACCCAGGGATATTCTGATTCCAGAGGACTGTTTTCTGCGAGAAAAGCGATCATGCAGTACTGTCAGATCAAGGGAATTCCAAATGTGGGGATGAATGATATCTATACCGGCAACGGTGTCAGTGAAATGATTACCATGTCTATGCAGGCACTGCTGAACAATGGAGATGAGATTCTGGTTCCGGCACCTGATTATCCACTCTGGACAGCATCGGTATCTCTGGGAGGCGGTACGCCGATACATTATATGTGCGATGAACAGGCAGACTGGAACCCGGATATTGATGACATTAAGAAAAAGATTACAGACCGTACAAAAGGAATCGTCATCATCAACCCGAACAATCCGACCGGTGCAGTATACAGCAGAGAAATTCTGGAAGAGATTGTACAGGTGGCAAGGGAACATCAGCTGATTATTTTTGCGGATGAGATCTATGACAGACTGGTGATGGACGGTGTGGAGCATATCTCGATTGCCTCCCTCTGCCCGGATCTGTTCTGTGTAACCATGAACGGACTGTCCAAGTCTCATCGTATTGCAGGATATCGTGTGGGATGGATGTGTCTGAGTGGGGATAAGTCTTATGTAAAAGGCTATCTGGAAGGAATCAATATGCTGTCTAATATGAGACTCTGCTCCAATGTGCCGGCACAGTCTGTAGTGCAGACAGCTCTTGGCGGTTATCAGAGTTCGCAGGAACTGCTGATACCTGGAGGACGTGTTTATGAACAGAGAGAGTTCATCTATAAGGCATTGAACAGCATTCCAGGTGTATCAGCGGTGAAACCAAAGGCAGCGTTCTATATTTTCCCGAAGCTGGATGTGGAACGGTTCAACATTACAGATGATGAGCAGTTTGCCTTTGATTTCCTGAGAGAGCAGAAGGTACTGGTTACTCACGGAAAAGCTTTTAACTGGCCAGATCCGGATCATTTCCGTGTAGTATACCTTCCAAGAAAAGAAGTGCTGGAAGAGACTATGAATAAACTGGAACTTTTCCTGAGCAAATACAGACAGAAATAGGCGGGCAGTGAATGTTAGAGATGTTTTATCCAGATGAGTATCTGGATTCCACCTACAGTATAGATTTTGAAGAATGGTATCAGAGAGGATACAGAGGGATCTTATTTGATATTGATAATACGCTGGTGCCCCATGGGGCACCGGCAGATGACCGGGCAAAGGCATTGTTTGAGAGGCTGCGCAGCATAGGATTTCAGTGTTGTCTGATCTCTAACAATCAGCTGCCGCGGGTGAAGCCTTTTGCGGATGAAGTGGGAGCAATGTTTTTGGAGGATGCGCACAAGCCTTCCAGAAAGGGCTATCAGATGGCTATGAAGAAGCTGGGAACGACTACAGAGAATACGTTGTTTGTGGGAGATCAGCTGTTCACAGATGTATATGGAGCCAGGAGAACCGGGATTACCAGTATTCTGGTAAAGCCAATTCACCCAAAAGAGGAGATCCAGATTGTGCTGAAGCGTTATCTGGAAAAAATCGTACTCTTTTTCTACCGGAGAAAGTGCCGGGCAGAGAAAAGGAAAGAAAGGATTTAAGGATCAATGAAGGGTTATTATACAAAGGCGTATGCCGTACTGGATGAGAAAAAAGCAGATGCGATTCTGGTATCTGATGGATATAATATGCGTTATTTAAGCGGATTTCGCGGAGCTACCGGTTATCTGTACATTTCAAAGAAAAGACAGGTACTGATGACAGATTCCCGTTATACGACTATGGCAAAAGAGGAAGCGCCAGATTTTGAGGTGCAGGAGATTGCTACCGGTCAGACTTATGGCCAGATGGTATATGCACTGATCACTGAAGAAGGTGCACAGCATGTAGCTTATGAAGACGCTTATATGTTGTGCAAGACCTATCAGGGACTGCAGGAAGCCTGCGAAGGAAAGATTGATATTCCGCTGGGAGATTCTCTGGATCTGCTTCGTGCAGTGAAAGAAGAATGGGAACTGGAATATCTGGCCAGGGCAGAATCAATCGGAGATCAGGCATTTACCCACATCCTGGATGTATTAAAGCCTGGTATTACCGAACTGGAAGTGGCAGCGGAACTGGAATATTTTATGAAGACACATGGAGCAGAAAATTTAAGCTTTGAATCTATTGTGGCATCTGGTCCGAACTCTGCCATGCCTCATGCGATGCCGTCTGGCCGTAAGCTGGAAAAAGGCGACTTTGTTACCATGGACTTTGGATGTCTGTATCAGGGCTACTGCTCCGATATGACCAGAACGGTGATGATTGGCAAGGCAAATGACAAACAAAAAGAGATTTACAATACAGTACTGGAAGCACAGCTGGCAGCCCTGGATGCATTAAAGGGTGGCATGCGTGGATGTGACGTGGATAAAGTGGCGAGAGATATCATTGCCAAAGCGGGGTATGGAGAATATTTCGGACATGGACTGGGACACAGTGTAGGATTGTATATTCATGAAGAACCACGCCTGTCCATGCTTTGCAAAGAAACCATTCTGCCGAATATGATCGAGACGGTAGAACCAGGTATTTATGTGCCAGGATTTGGCGGTGTCAGAATCGAGGACATGGTAGTTGTCACAGCAGAAGGATGCCGTAATCTGGCACATTCTCCGAAAGAATTGATTGAATTATAGAAAAAAAACTTGAAATGAATGATATTATATTATACAATTAATCGTATCTATGGGAAGAGGATGCAACCCGTATTCGTAATCTAAGGAGGAATATTTGAATGATATCAGCAGGAGATTTTAGAAATGGCGTAACACTGGAGATCGAGGGAAATATTTACCAGATTCTGGAATTCCAGCATGTAAAACCTGGAAAAGGCGCTGCTTTCGTTAGAACCAAATTAAAAAACATTATCAACGGTGGTGTAGTAGAAAAAACTTTCAGACCAACTGAGAAGTTCCCTGCAGCACGTATTGACCGTGTAGATATGCAGTACTTATACTCAGATGGTGACCTGTTCCACTTCATGAACGTTGAGACATATGATCAGATCGCACTGAGTCAGGAGGATATCGGTGATGCACTGAAGTTCGTAAAAGAAAACGAAATGGTTAAGATCTGTTCACACAACGGCAATGTATTCGCTGTAGAGCCACCTCTGTTCGTAGAACTGGCTATCACAGACACAGAACCAGGATTTAAGGGTGACACAGCTACAGGTGCAACCAAGCCAGCTACTGTAGAGACAGGCGCAGTTGTATATGTTCCGCTGTTCGTAGAACAGGGCGATGTGATCAAGATTGATACACGTACAGGAGAATACCTGTCCAGAGTATAAAATATCAGATGATGTTTAGTGAAAAAGGATCTCAGAATTTTCTGAGATCCTTTTTTTGACAAAAGTCTACAAATAATAACAAAATATAACCATTGCATATGTGATGAAACTGTGCTACTATAAGTGATGTAAAACTTCTGAATAATTCTCGTGCATTCGCACAATATTTCCAAGCAGTTTTATGAAATCTTAAATAAGAAAAGAGGACAAAGATTTGAAGTATGAAGAATTTGTCGGCTACGTGCAGACCAAAATCGAAGAAAAACTGGGAGAGGAGGTGCGAGTGGAACTCCATCAGGTAATCAAAAACAATTCGGTGGAACTGGACGGACTTTCTTTCTATGGCAAAGACAATCATATGGCACCAACGATTTACCTGAATGATCTATATGCAGAGTATGAGGATGGAAAGACCATGCCGGAAATCGTGGATAAGATCGTCAGCCTGTATCAGAATGCCGTTACCACAGAAAATTTTCGGGCAGAGGATTATCTGGACTTTGAAAAAGTAAAGGAACATCTTGCCTGCAAGCTGATCAACCGGAAAAAGAATGAAAAGCTTCTGCGGGAAGTGCCGTATCAGGATTTCCTGAATCTGGCTGTGGTAGCCTATTATAAAGTAGAGGATGAGATCATTGGCAAAGCGACGATTCTGGTTCGGAAAAGCCACTGTAAAAGCTGGGGTGTGGAAGAGGAAGAAGTAATTCGGTGTGCCAGAGAAAACACACAGAAAATCCTTCCGGTTAAGTTCCTCGGAATCGGAACAATGCTGGAGACATATGGATATCACCAGGAAGCTGCCATACCAATGTACATACTGACCAATGAAGAAAATTATTTCGGGGCATCTGCCATGATCTTTGACAGTGTACTGGAAAAGATCGGAAAGGCACTGAAAGATGACTTCTGGATTTTGCCGAGCAGTATTCATGAATGCATTATCATTCCGGCCGGATGCGCCATGCCGCCGGATGAGATGACAGACCTGGTAAAAGAAGTGAATCAGAAAGAAGTATCGGTGGAAGAATATCTGTCTGACCAGATCTATTATTATCAGACGGCCATGCACCGCCTGGCCGGGGTGGAGGTATGCAGCACCACAGAAGGCGAATCATAAGTCTTGACTTTTGATTAATTCTATTGTACTATAATGATTGTTGTGGACTGTCCATATTGCACCTGTAGCTCAGGGGATAGAGCAGTGGTTTCCGGTACCACGTGTCGGGGGTTCGAATCCCTCCAGGTGCGTTAAAACAAATGAACAGGAGGCAGAATTATTATGGACGATATCAGAGAGTGGATCTCAGATAATCTGAGATACATATTATTAGGAGTTGCCTTGATTTTAGTGATTATTCTGGCCGTGACAGGCATCAGAGCAATCAGTCATCTGGGTAAGGGAAGTAGTTCCACAAAGGCTGAGACGGAGAGTGAAACATCCGCAAGCACAGATACCATTGTAGATGGAAGTGCTTCGGCAGGAACACTGGTGCAGAATGATGCAGATGTACTTACCGTGATGACTTCCTATTATACAGCAAAGACAAATAAGGATCTTGAGACATTAAAGAAGCTGGATCCGTCACTGGATGAGACAGAGGAAAAAGCAAATCTGGACAGCAGTTACGTAGAGAGCTACAGTAACATCAAGACCTACTCCAAGCAGGGACCTGCCGATGACAGCTGTGTAGTCTATGTATGCTATGATGGAAAGGTGCAGAACATTGATACACTGGTTCCAAGTCTGACGCAGTTCTATCTGAAGAAAGGTGCAGATGGCAGCTATGTGATCACAGATCCTACAGGAGACCAGGCAGCAGAGAGTTTTATTGAAGAGACCAGAAAGAGCACAGAAGTGCAGAATCTGATTGATACTGTAAACAAAGCGTGCGAGGATGCGAAGAACTCCGATCCGGTACTGAAAGAGTTTATGAGTAAGTATGGCAATTCACAGGATGGTGAAGCAGAGACAGAGACAGAAGCTCAGTCAGAAGAGCCGACAGAGATGGTTGCCAATGATTCCTGTAATGTACGTTCTGAGCCGAGCACAGAGTCAGATGATAACGTAATTGGTGGTCTGACGATTGGTGACAGTGTAACAAAGCTTGGTGAGACAGATGATGGATGGACAGAGATTGACTTCTATGGTCAGAATGCTTATGTAAAGAGTGAATTCCTTTCCTCAGCAGATGCGACTGACAGCACAGACAGTACTGATGCATCCGGTCAGAGTGACGAAGCTGATTACTTCTCACCAGATTATAATGCAGATGCGACTCCGGAGACAGAGGCGGCAGCATAAGAGGAAGATACAAGGCCTGCGAGAGATCGCAGGTCTTTTTATCATATTTGACGAGAGGAGAAAGAAGATGAACAAATTACGAATCGGTATTATTGGATGTGGAATTCAGGGGAAGTTTTATCGTGACATTATTGATGGGGTGGATCTGGAGCGATATGGGATCAAAAAGGCTCCGGGCAATTGTAAAGTGACGGCAGTAGCGACATCCAATTCCGATACAGCGAAAACATTCCAGGAGATTCCTGGAATAACCGTTTTTAAAAACTGGAAAGATCTGATCGAAAGTGACTGCTGCGATGCAGTGATCATTACATTGCCGCATCTGCTTCACCATGAGCCTGCTATGTATGCACTGGAACATGGCAAGCATGTACTTTGTGAAAAACCGATGTGTATTCGACTGTCTGATGCAGAAAAACTGGTTCAGGTGAAGGAAAAGCATCCGGAGCTCACGCTGGCTATGATGTTTAACCAGCGGGCCAATCCGTTATATCGCTCTATCAAAGAAATGGTAGAAAAGAAAGAACTGGGCAGCCTTCGTCGTTCTAACTGGCTGATCAATGACTGGTGGAGACCAGATCAGTATTATACCAGCGGTCCATGGAGAGGCTCTTATAGCAAAGAAGGGGGCGGAATCCTGGTGAACCAGCTTCCTCACAATCTGGATCTGTGGGCATGGATCTGTGGAGCACCGAAAAAGCTCTTTGCGAAATGCATTCAGGGAGCTTATCGGGATATTCCGGTAGAGAATGATATTACCATTGTAGCAGAATATGAAAACGGAGTTACCGGCACCATTGTATCCTGTACTCATGATCCACTGGGTACCAACCGTCTGGAACTGGATTTTTCAAAGGGAAAAATCATTCTGGAAAATGGAAAGAAACTGACAATATACCGTTTCCATCAGGATGAGAAGGAATGGAACCATACTTATGATCATTATACGTTCCAGAATATGAAGCGGGAAAATGAAGCTGCCCTATATGACATGGAAGTTCGGGAAGTGGAGACTACGTATGGCAATGATCACAGCGAAGCACTGCGTAATTTCGCAGAACATATTCTGAGCGGAGAAACTTTGTACAGTGATTACCAGGATGGATTACTGGAAAATCAGATTGCAGCAGCAGCCCAGCTTTCCGGATGGACGGGAAAAGAGATCTGTATGCCTCCGAAAGCAGAGGAATACGATGCAGCCATGGATGCGCAGATTGCGAAAGAGCAGACAAAACAATAATTCATAAATTCGATAATACTAATCATAATAATCTGTATGCCAGAGACGGAAAAATGCTTGTCACAAAAAAACGAAGCGTATATAATAATGTCAGACAAGGGCGTCAGAGATCGAGCAGGTAGACCTTCGTCTACCTGTTTTTTATTAGCCCGGATTTAAGGAGGATATGAAAAATGTCATACGTTGATGAGGTAATTGAACAGGTAGTGAAAAAAAATCCAGCAGAACCTGAATTCCATCAGGCAGTAAAAGAAGTTCTGGAGTCTCTGAGAGTAGTCATTGAAGCAAATGAAGAAAAATTCAGAAAAGATGCATTACTGGAAAGACTGGTAGAACCAGAAAGACAGATCAAGTTCCGTGTACCTTGGGTAGATGATAAGGGACAGGTTCAGGTCAATACCGGATATCGTGTACAGTTTAACAGTGCAATCGGACCTTACAAGGGAGGATTAAGACTTCACCCATCTGTAAACTTAGGTATCATCAAATTCCTTGGATTTGAGCAGATTTTCAAGAACTCTCTGACAGGCCTGCCAATCGGTGGTGGTAAAGGTGGATCAGACTTTGATCCTAAGGGTAAATCAGACAGAGAAGTGATGGCATTCTGCCAGAGTTTTATGACAGAGCTGAGCAAATACATCGGAGCAAACGAAGATGTTCCTGCCGGTGATATCGGAACAGGCGCAAGAGAAATCGGTTATATGTATGGACAGTATAAGAGACTGACAGGTCTGTATGAAGGTGTCCTGACAGGTAAGGGACTTTCTTATGGCGGATCTCTTGCAAGAACAGAAGCTACCGGATACGGTCTGTTATATCTGACACAGGAACTGTTAAAACTGAACGGAAAAGAGCTTAAAGGTATGACTGTTGCTGTTTCCGGATCAGGTAACGTGGCAACTTATGCAATTCAGAAAGCACAGCAGCTGGGAGCAAAAGTAGTAACCTGCTCTGATTCCAATGGATGGGTATACGATCCAGAAGGAATCGATGTATCTGCATTAAAAGAAATCAAAGAAGTAAACCGTGCACGTCTGACAGAATACAAGAAATATCGTCCAAATTCAGAATATCATGAAGGACGCGGCGTATGGAGCGTAAAAGTAGACCTGGCTCTTCCATGTGCAACACAGAATGAACTGCATCTGGAAGATGCACAGCAGCTGGTAGCAAACGGCGTAACTGCTGTATGCGAAGGTGCTAATATGCCTACCACACTGGAAGCTACTGAATATCTGCAGAAGAATGGTGTGATCTTTGCACCAGGTAAAGCTGCCAATGCCGGTGGTGTAGCAACATCCGCTCTGGAAATGTCACAGAACAGCGAGAGACTGAGCTGGACATTCGAAGAAGTAGACAGCAAGCTTCAGCAGATCATGATCAACATCACACACAACATGGTAGATGCTGCAAAACGTTATGGAATGGAAGGTAACTATGTAGCAGGTGCCAACATTGCAGGCTTCGAAAAAGTAGTAGATGCTATGACCGCACAGGGTATTGTATAAAAGAGCAGATTGTAATAAAAAAGAAGAAAAATAAAACAGGAGGCTGTGGAAACCCACAGTTTCCTGTTTTTCTTATGCAAAAAAGAAAGTAATGCAATCAGAATTCATCATAATAAAAAATTTGCCAAACCTCCATATCTTTGCTATACTAAAATTTGAAATTTTGGAAAAAATAGAAAAAAATCAATGAAAAAAGAAGCTCATTGATGAGAGACAAGTAAAAGAGGAATGAAAAAATATGTGCGGTATAGTTGGATTTGTTGGAAAACAGGGAAATAAAGAGCAGATTCTGGATGATATGATGAAGGTGATTATTCACCGTGGTCCGGATTCCGCAGGAAAATATGTGAATGACCAGGTAGCGCTGGGATTTCGCCGATTGAGTATTATTGACCTGGAGAACGGGTCACAGCCGATGTTTAATGAAGATGGAGAAGTAGGCATTGTATTCAACGGAGAGATCTACAACAGCCCGGAATTAAGAGAACGATTCCTGGCTAAAGGACATGTTTTCAAGAACAGTTCGGATACAGAGACACTGATTCATGGCTATGAAGAATATGGAGAGAAGCTGGTGCATGAACTGCGTGGAATGTTTGGATTTGCCATCTGGGATAATAAGAAAAAGAGACTGTTTATGGCGAGAGACTTTTTCGGAATCAAGCCAGTATATTATGCCATGATCCGCGGCAATCTGGTATTTGCATCTGAGATTAAGAGTATTCTGGAATTCCCGGGATTCAAAAAAGAAGTCAATAATGAGGCACTGGAAGAATATCTGTCCTTCCAGTATTCTAATCTGACAGAGACCTTTTTCAAAGGAGTATATCGTCTTCTTCCAGGACATTATCTGACTTACCAGAACGGAGAATTGAATGTGACACAGTACTTTGATCCAACACTGGAGCCGGTATCCAAGGACAGCCAGGAAGAACTGGTAAAGAAACTGACTGATGTACTGGAAGATTCTGTAGACAAGCATATGCTTGCAGATGTGGAAGTAGGTGCATTCCTTTCCAGTGGTGTGGATTCCAGTTACATTGCAGCAAAATATTCAGGAAAGAAGACCTTTACCGTTGGATTCTTTGATAAGAATAATCAGTACAGTGAGACACAGTATGCAGAAGAATGTGCCAAGTTCCTGGGTCTTGAGAACTACAGCCATCAGATTACCGAAGAGGAATATTGGGGTGAGATGCCAAAGATCATGTATCATATGGATGAACCGCTGGCAGACCCCGCAGCTATTGCGCTGTATTTTGTAGCACGGGAAGCGGCAAAGCAGGTAAAAGTAGTCACATCCGGAGAAGGTGCAGATGAATTCTTTGGTGGATATACCATTTACAGAGAGCCATTGTCTCTGCGCTGGATGAGCTGGCTGCCGAAGAGCTGGAGAAAGAGCATGGCAAATCTTGCAGAGAAGCTGCCGGAAGGTATGAAGGGACGCAGCTATATTATCCGTGCCAGCAAGTCTGTGGAAGAACGGTTTATTGGAAATGCGAATATCTTCACAGAAGAAGAGCGTAAGAAACTGCTGAAGATAAAGACCAATGCACCTTCACCGGAAGCGCTCCTGGCTGAAAAATATAAGAAAATGAGCAAATATGACGATACGACAAAGATGCAGTATATCGATCTGACCAACTGGCTTCCGGGAGATATTCTGCTGAAGGCAGATAAGATGAGTATGGCGCATTCACTGGAGCTTCGTGTACCATTTTTGGATAAAGAGGTGTTCCAGGTGGCAAGACAGATCCGTACCAATATGAAGCTGAAGGATAAGACCACCAAGTTTGCATTCCGTCGTGTAGCTGAGAAATGTCTGCCGGAATTCACTACCAATAAGAAGAAACTGGGATTTCCGGTGCCGATTCGTGTATGGTTAAAAGAAGATACCGGATATGGAAAAGTAAAAGAAGCATTCCAGAGCCCGGCAGCAAAGAAATACTTCCATACCGAACCGATCATGCGTCTTCTGGATGATCACAAAAACGGAGTAAAAGACAACAGCCGTAAAATTTGGACTATCTATTCTTTCCTGGTATGGTATCAGGTATTCTTTGAAGATGAGAAGAAGGCTGCATAGGAGGATATATGACGAAAGAAGAATTTCAGAAGCTGACAGAGAAGGTAACACTTCTGGACGGAGCCACCGGTTCGAACTTGTTTGTAATGGGGATGCCAAGAGGAATCTGTTCGGAAGACTGGATTCTGGATCATCCGGATGTGCTGATCGAACTTCAGAAGGCTTATGTAGAAGCTGGAAGCCAGATTCTGTGTGCACCGACGTTTGGCGCAAATCGTTTTAATCTGAGCAGTTATGGACTGGGCGCACAGGTAGAAGAGATGAATCATGAACTGGTAAAGATCAGTAAAAAAGCGGTGGATGGCAAAGCATATGTGGCTGGAGATGTGACGGCTATTGTGAAGATGATCGGCATGTCACCGGAAGCAACTTATGAAAAAGCCATGGAGCGCTATAAAGAGCAGATGAGATATCTGGTGGATGCAGGCGTAGATGTGATCCTGATGGAGACTATGACCAGCATGGATGAAGCGATGGCTGCACTGGAAGCTGCGCAGCAGATATGTGATCTGCCAGTACTTTGCAGTATGACGATTGATGCAGACGGCAGTATCTATGCCGGCGGAAATATCTTCGAAGCGGCAGAGACCCTGCAGGCAATGGGTGCAGACGCAGTGGGAATTAACTGCTCCGTAGGACCGGAACAGTTAGTATCTATCGTTGAAGGACTGAACAATATTCTGACTATACCGATGATTGTAAAGCCCAATGCAGGAATGCCGAAGATCTCCGATACCGGTGAAGCAAGTTATGATATGACTCCGGAGCGTTTTGGAAGGAGCATGAAAGTGCTGCTGGAAAAAGGCGCAAAGATTGTAGGCGGATGCTGTGGCACTACACCAGATTACATTCGTGAACTGAAAAAATTAGTATAAAGAATCACAAAAAACAGATAATGGCATCGGGAAATGATCGCAGGATCAATCTCGATGCCTATTTTTATCGATCAGCTTCATATGGCGGATCAGCCGGATGTCCTCCCCGGTCTTTCTGCATGCATCGCTGAATGCTGTCGCGGGAGGTACCCCAGTCTTTATCCCTGTTCCGATAGTCATATTTTTCGGTAAACCATAACACTTCATCTTCCAGACGCTTCAGATTTTCCTGCATGAGCTGAAAAAGTGCGGGATAGAAGACGTCTTTTTCTTTGGTTCCCAGTTTGTTGTCAGCCAGATCAGCCAGATCACCGAAGTGGGTCAGGCAGAAGCCTTTGCTGTGTTCAAAAAGTTCTTTAAAGGAAGGATCTTTTTTGTACAGTTCAAAGAAGGTATCCAGATAACGTTCATAATCGGAACGGATATGGTCACAGATATAACAGCGGGAGGTCTGCTTCTGCACCCACTGACCGATGGAAGTGGCAGGTGTATCTTCTGAACTGCTCTTCTTCAGCCGCTTCATCAGGCTGCTTTTTCCAGGAGTAAACTTCCTGATCTCAGTATCCAGATCTGCATTTAATTTGTGAAAATGGGTGCTCAGGATCAGAGCGGCGCCCAGGCGGTTGCCATAATCGTAAAGCTTCTTATAATGATGGCGGCAGAAACCGGCTGCATCAGTATGGGAACGGATATCGTCTTCCATATAAGAAGCTCCGCTTCCCAGAACAAAATCAATGGAATGCTCCTCAATCTGACGTTCCAGAAAACAGAACGGACATTCATCTTCGGAATGGAAAGCATCCATCAGAGGGATGGTATAAATAGACTCTTTCATGACCGTATCTCCTTATTTTTTCATATAAAACCAGTATAGGCGAGTGTTGAAATTATTGCAATGAAATGTTATACTTAATGAATTATTGAGGAGTGTGGAAAAATACTTATGCATAACAATCGAATGCAGTCAGAGTTTGAACAAAAAGATGAGAACAGGCCTGTCAGGCTGAATAAATACTTAAGCGAAGCCGGAATTTGCTCCAGAAGAGAAGCAGACCGGCTTATTGAGATGGGAAAGGTTCTGGTGGATGGACAGGTGGCTGTCACAGGGCAGAAGGTGCTTCCGACTCAGAAAGTGATCGTGGAAGGACAGAGGGCAGAACGGGAAAAAGAGATGCTCCTGCTGGCGGTGAACAAGCCACGGGGTGTGCTTTGCAGTACAGATGACAGGTGGGGGGATACTACCATTGATGCATTTTTGAAGTATCCGAAGCGGGTGTTCCCGATCGGAAGACTGGATAAGGACTCTGAAGGTCTGCTGTTGATGACAAATCATGGAGATATTCTGAATAAAATCATGCGGGCGGGAAACTATCATGAGAAAGAGTATGAAGTAGAGATTGATCGTCCGGTGACGGAGAAGTTTATTCGAAAAATGCAGCAGGGGGTATGGCTGAAGGAACTGGAACAGATGACCAGGCCATGTGAAGTGAAGAAGATTGGGGAGAAGAAGTTCTCCATTATCCTGACCCAGGGACTGAACCGACAGATTCGCCGGATGTGCCAGACCTGTGGCTGTAAAGTGCTGCGGCTGAAGCGGGTGCGGATTATGAATATTACACTTGGAAATCTGAAGACAGGGGAGTACCGGGAAGTGACCGATGGGGAAATAGAAGAATTATATGAAAGAATAAAGGAATCCAGATCATGAAAGACAGAATTGACGAATTACGGGAAATTATCAATTATCATATTGATCGTTATTATAATCAGGACGATCCGGAGATCACAGATTATGAATACGATATGCTGATGCAGGAACTGAAGAAGCTGGAAGCAGAGCATCCAGAGCGGATTACGCCAGATTCTCCCACACAGCATGTGGGTGGAACGGCTAAGAGAGAAGCTGGTGTACTGGTGCGTCACAGAGTGCCGATGCTCAGCCTTCAGGATGTGTTTTCCAAAGAAGAGGTCATGCAGTTTGTGGAGAGTATGCAGCAACAGTTAGATCATCCAGAATTTGTAGTAGAGACGAAGATTGATGGGTTGTCTATGGCGATTCGTTATACGGACGGTGTCATGACGACAGCCATTACCAGAGGTGATGGTATTATCCAGGGCGAGGATGTCACAGAGAATGCCAGGGTAATCAAAGATGTGAAGAAGAAGCTGAAGCATCCGATTCCATATATTGAGATTCGTGGGGAGGTTTACATGACCAATGAAGCCTTTGATGCAGTGAATGCAAAGCAGGAACTGTTGGGAAAGAAGACCTTTGCCAATCCACGAAACTGTGCAGCAGGAACTCTGCGTCAGCTGGACAGTAAGATCACGAAAGAGCGAAGTCTGTCTATGTTTATTTTCAATATTCAGGAGACGCAGGGACGTACCTTTACAACCCATACAGAAGGGTATGAATATTTAAAGAGCAATGGTGTGAAAGTGATTGAAAATTATCAGGTCTGCACCACAGGAGAAGAAGTCTGGGAAGCGATTCAGAAGATCGGTGAGCAGCGTGGAAAACTAGGATATGATATTGACGGTGCAGTGGTGAAGCTGAATAATCTGCAGGACCGTGTGACAGTGGGGGAGACATCCAAGGTACCAAGATGGGCCGTAGCTTATAAATATCCACCGGAGGAAAAAGAGACTGTGCTGCGGGATATCGAACTGTCCGTAGGACGGACTGGAAGAATCACACCGACAGCGATTTTTGATCCGATTCGCCTGTGTGGTACCAGCGTATCCAGAGCTACACTGCATAACCAGGATTTTATTGATGATCTGGATATCGGTATTGGAGATACGATCGTAGTATATAAATCAGGAGAGATTATTCCGAAGATCAAGTCGGTGGTAAAAGAAAAACGACCGACAGGCACCGTCAGATTCCAGATCCCGGATCGGTGTCCGGTATGTGGAGCACCTGCAGTGCGGGAGAAAGAGACGGCAGATATCAAGTGTACCGGCATCAGCTGCCCGGCTCAGAAGGAACGCCATATTATTAATTTTGTGGGCAGAGATGCTATGGATATTAAGGGTTTTGGTGAGAATTATATTGTAGAACTGGTACGCCAGGGATATCTGGAAAATGTGGCAGATATTTTCACTTTGAAAAATTATCGGGATGAGCTGATCGAAAAGGGGCTGATCGGAAAGGAAAAAAATACGGACAAACTGCTGGCAGCCATCGAAGAATCCAAGAAAAAAGAGCCGCAGCACTTGCTGGCAGGGCTTGGCATCCCGAATGTAGGAAAAGCGACTGCAAGAGAGCTGATGCAGCATTTTGGCTCTATGGAGAAGCTGGAGGCAGCCACTGTGGAAGATCTGGAACAGGTGCCAGACATCGGACAGATCAGTGCATGCTCTATCTATGATTTCTTTGCAGATGAAGATAATCGCAGACTGCTGGAAAAGATGGCAGCAGAAGGCGTGAAGATGGAGGCAGAAGTAGCGACAGAAGGCGGTGTACTGACGGGAAAGACGTTTGTAGTGACTGGAACGCTTCCAACAATGGGAAGAAAAGAGGCTACGGACAAGATCCTTCAATATGGAGGAAAAGCAGCCGGATCGGTTTCCAAAAAGACGGATTATGTACTGGCTGGAGAGAATGCAGGTAGCAAGCTGACAAAAGCACAGCAGCTTGGAGTTCCGGTGATCACAGAGGAAGAATTCCTGGATATGATTGGAGAAGCACACGAATAAAAGGCAGTTAAGAGAAAGAATCGAGGAGCTTGAGTGGAAAAGAAAAAACAGTTTTTGATGAAGCAGAAAGAGCATCTGAACCGTGGTAAAAGAGGCATTTTAAGTGTGATCTTTGGAAGAACCGGTATTTTGCTGATACTGATCCTGTTGCAGATCGGATTGCTGCTGGTTGGATTCCGTTTTTTGAGTAATTATGTATTTGCTATTTATGGCGGATCAATGGTACTGGGATTTTTGCTGGCGGTTTATCTGATTAATCAGAAGGGTAATCCGGCATTTAAGATTGCCTGGATGGTACCGATCCTGACTGTTCCGGTATTTGGTGCATTGTTTTATCTGTACTTTCATCTGCAGATGGAGAGCCGTCTGCTGAATCAGCAGGTGATAAAAGAAGTAGCCAGAACGGCAGAGCTTTCGGAACAGAAGGAGGAAGACAGGGCAGCGCTGGAGAAAGAGTCTCCTCAGGTAGCGAATATGGTATCTTATCTGAGAAAGGTGAGCAACAGTGCTGTGCATACGAATACTACGGCGAGCTATTATCCCAGTGGGGAAAGTGCATTTGATGTGATTTTAAGAGAACTTTCCGCAGCAAAGCACTATATTTTTATTGAGTTCTTTATTGTAGATCAGGGATATATGTGGGAGACTATACTGGAGATTCTGCGTGCAAAGGTGAAAGAGGGAGTGGAAGTGCGGATCATGTATGATGGCATGAGTGATTATTTCCGGCTTCCGATGCACTATGCCAGACACCTGAATGAAGAAGGAATCAAGTGTCAGGTATTTTCACCAATTGTGCCGCTTCTGTCTACTGTGCAGAATAACCGGGATCACAGGAAGATTATGGTGGTGGATGGGCACACTGCATTTACCGGTGGAATTAATCTGGCAGATGAATATATCAATCAAAAGGAGCGGTTTGGCTACTGGAAGGATGCATGCCTGATGCTCAAAGGGGATGCAGTCCAGGACTTTACCCTGATGTTCCTGCAGATGTGGAATGTGGTAGAATACGTGAAGCTGTCACGGGCAGAAAGGGAGAATGCGCAGAATCATCTTCTGGATGAATACCGCAGATATATTCAGATGCCGATTCCAAAGTGTGAAGAATCAGGGAAAGGATTTGTCATACCATATGATGATAATCCACTGGATGATGAACAGGTAGGTGAACTGGTATATCTGGATATCCTGAATACTGCGAAAAAATATGTACATATTATGACTCCGTATCTGGTGTTGGATCATAATATGATGGTAGCGCTGACTTATGCGGCAAAGCGTGGGGTGGATGTGAAGATCATCATGCCTCATATTCCGGACAAAGAATATGCATTTATACTGGCTCGTACGTTTTATAATGAACTGCTGGAAGCAGGAGTGGAGATCTATGAATTTCTGCCAGGTTTTGTACATTCCAAAGTATTTGTTTCAGATGATGAAAAGGCAGTAGTGGGAAGCATCAATATGGATTTCCGCAGTATGTACCTCAGCTTTGAATGTGCAGCATTCCTGTACAGGAATAAAGAGATTCATACTATAGAAGAAGATTTCCAGAACACTTTGAAAGAGTGTGAGAAGGTAACAGGAGAAGTATATCGAAGTCAGCCGTTATGGAAAAAACTGGCGGGCAGCCTGCTGAGGTTGTTTGCGCCATTGATGTAAGTAAAAGAATGGAGAATAGAAACAATGCCAATTAAAGTACAGGGCGAGCTGCCCGCAAAAGAAATCCTGGAACGGGAGAATATATTCGTCATGGACGAGAACCGGGCGATCCATCAGGATATCCGTCCGATTAAGATCGCCATATTGAATCTGATGCCACTGAAAGAGGAGACAGAGCTGCAGCTGCTGCGTTCTCTGTCTAACACACCGCTTCAGATCGATGTGACATTCCTGATGGTGAAAGGACACGAATCTAAGAATACTTCCACCAGCCATATCAATAAATTCTATGAAACCTTTGATACAGTCAGAAAGGAAAAGTTCGATGGAATGATCATCACCGGTGCGCCGGTGGAACAGATGCCATTTGAAGAAGTAGACTACTGGGAAGAACTGACTCAGATCATGGAATGGACGAAGACCCATGTGACATCGACCATACATCTGTGCTGGGGCGCTCAGGCAGGGCTCTACTATCATTATGGAATCAGGAAGCGTATGCTGGATCATAAGATGTTCGGTCTGTTCTGGCACAAAGTCCTGAACCGGAAGATTCCGCTGGTACGTGGATTTGATGATATGTTTCTGGCACCACATTCCAGACATACCGAGACACCGATTGAAGAGATTCGGAAATGTAAGGATCTGATCATACTGGCAGAATCTGAAGAAGCAGGCGTATTCCTGACTATGACACAGGACGGACGCCAGATCTTCATCATGGGGCATCCGGAATATGACCGTGTGACACTGGATGGGGAATACAAAAGAGATGTCAGTAAGGGACTGCCAATCGATCTGCCGAAAAACTATTACCAGGATAATGATCCGCAGAATGCACCATTGCTGATGTGGCGGGCACATGCCAACAATCTGTATACCAACTGGCTGAATTATTACGTATACCAGATCACGCCATATAATCTGATGGGAACACCGGATTTTAGCGGGGAAAATGGCGAAAATAAGGGAAAATAAAGAAACGGGAAAATCACGTATTTTGGTATAAGTTTTTATAAGCTGATGGAAAAATGGTGTCAAAATGGTGTCAAATAGAAAATAAAATGGTGTCAAAAAGTGGTATCAAAAAATAAATAAGGAAGGTGCTCATCGAGGTAATGAAGAAGATCGGAGACGGTCTTCTTTTTTTGCGGAAAATTGGACAGGATTGGAGAACTGACAGGAGGAGTGAAAATTTTGCGATATCCGAAAAAATATATTACATATTAAGCGTACCAGAAGAAATTTCAATTTTTTCAAAAAGTTGTAAAAAGGTGTTGACATTGTACGTACAATGTGGTAAAGTATAGATAACAAGAGAGAGGAGGACGCAGAGAATGAAGGAACCGTTCGATCCTGTTACCTATCGCAATGAATACGTGAGAAATCATTACGATAGACTAAATATCTTGTTACCTAAGGGCACAAAAAAACTGATGCTAGCAAGGGCGGCTGAATTGGGATATGTAAATAAAGGAAAGCCAAGTATAACAGCGTACCTGCTCGGACTTTATCAGAATGACGTGCAAACAAAAGTAACCGTTAACATGACAACTACAGTCGAATAACAAAATCCGTCGAAAGTAAACCGACCATGACTGAGCTGGACAGCCGCCGATAATTGAGATCACGCCGTTGTACAGACAGATTACATGGCAATCGCTGGAAGTGGAAGAAATTATAGGTTGTAACGTAACTCGTAAACCAAAGCAAAACTGAATAATCGTATTATTTATTATTAGGAACTTTTATAGTCATCATGAACGAAATTATGCGATAAGCCAATAATCTGCCGAAAAAGATGGCACTAGACAGGGACCCGAATGAGGGCTTATTGGCAACGTCTTTAAGAATTACGGACAGATGATACCAGATCAGTCAGTTATTTTTAAAAAATAACTGCAGTAGAATTTTTTAGGAACTTGTTTTTTAAAATTTAGCAGAAATGCGCAAAAAGTCTATAGTTTTACAGTGTTGAAATTACAGGTCTAATTGCGCAGGATAACGTCAAGAATACAGGCGAAGTCTGCTCAAATTTAGGAACAAGCTATCTAAAAAAACTGGTATCATTCTGTCCTTTTTATATTCATTTTTCGAACAAATCACGCCAAATCTGGCAAAGAAACCTCAAAAAAATCAATTAAATTAATTGCATTTTTCGCGATTCTTCGGTTTTCGAGCACAAAAATCGAAAAGGAGAATTAAAAATGAAACGCAAAGAATTACAAAACATCGTCCGTACGGTTGGTAAAGATCCTGAGCGTTGGACAGCTCTGGCGGAGTTAGCGTCAGACTGGTACGCCAGCGATGACTTAGGAGCTGGCCGCGCAGTTGACAAATTGAAATCGATGAACGTTGATATGCGTGGCAGGATCTGCGACATGATCTGCCGCTGTATTGGACATATCGGCCCAACAGCATCCGAATGGGACCGCTGGGTTAGTACTGACGTGGATGACAGCTACGTTATTGTACCGATGTTAGACACGATGGACGCAATGGGACTGCTGGCAGTCCTGGCAATGGAATAATCTGAGAGGAGGAGCGGAGGGCTCCGACTCTCCGCATAGAAGGATATGAGCGATAGAGCAAGAATCAACGTTATTGGCAGATTGGTCAAAACGCCAGAAATTAGAACTAACAATAATAGCAAGCAGTACGCAACATTTTCCATGGCGAGCAGCTATTATGATACAGCCAGCAGACAGCAGGCAACTATGTACTTTAACTGTATGGCGGGCGAACGTCATGTGAAATATCTGCAGGGAGCGGAAGCGGAAGACAAAATTGACGTGATCGGCAGATTAGCGCCAACCAAATACACGGATAAAAATGGAACCGCACATGAGGGTTACAGCATCCTGGTCGACGATATTGATATTACTCGCAAGTCCGCTGGGACAGCACCAGCATCAACCGCAGGTCAGCAGAGACCACAGGCGCCAACAGGCCAGCAGCAGTACCAGAGCCGTTACCAGTCACAGCAGGCGCCGGCGCCACAGCAGAGCAACCGTTACGAGCAAAACCCGTTTGGTAGCCAGGGCCAGAGCAATGGATTTCGCCCGGCCACATATAGCTACTAAGAAGGGAGGGAGACCGGAGGGGCCTTCCCTCCGGGCAAAACAAAATGAACAAAGCAGATGCTATACGCGACATGCGCCGGCAGATCGGCCAGCAGGAGCTGGAGCGGACCCTCTCTTACTACGGTATCCGTGTAACCAACAGACGGTTGTACTGTCCGTTCCCTGATCATAGCGACAAACACCTGGGCAACTGTGTGTTAGGCGACAGAGGATATATTCGCTGTTTTTCTTGTGGAAAATCGGCAAATGCGATTGACTTGACAATGATGTACGAACACATGGAGTATGTACCAGCCGTTGAGTTTCTTTGGACGGCGATCTTGGGGAGAGTGCTTCCAGAATACGACAAGCCGGAGCAAAGAAATGTGATTCTCTCCGTTAAGGACTTGGAGATTATCGGAATCGCATCTCCGTCCAGTCGGTACGTTAAATGTTACATAAACTGTACAAGCGACAAACATGAACAGCTTCCGGGCGGATATTTTGCAGATCATAATGCGCTGGATAATATTGGGATATACAGACAGGAGAGAGTGGATGGATTCTACGAGTTACTCAACACGGATCCGGAAACAGCCAGAGAAATTGCGGCTGGTAAATGCCGTGAGACAACGGAGCGATTACAGACGATCCTGCAGACTGTAGTTGGAGAGGACAGAGAATACTGTCTGCAGCAATTGCAGAAATGCAAATATGTAATGCAGAAAATCGAAACAATCAGAAGGGAGGGGCGAGCGTGGTAAACCTTAGAACATTTCGAGAATCAGTGCAGGACGGATTTTACCCAGGTTATTTTTATAACTATCAGCAGGAAAACCAGCTGGCTGTGGCTACCATGGCAAAAACACACGAAGCTATCCGAGCAGCTATGGATAACATGGACGTAGGTACTGTAATCGCCACTCCGTGCGGCGGTGGAAAAACCACAACTCAAATTGCACTCCTCAAAGAAGTCGCCGCAGGTGGTAACACATCTGCAGTGGTAGCCACCGATAGAGTGGACAGACTGATGCGAAATCTGGAAGATGCCGTGCAAACTGGAAAAATTGCTAATAACGGCCGGAACGTAATCGCAAATCTGTCCGACGGGGACAGTCTTCGGATGCAAGAGATTTGGGACAGTCCATATAAAAAAATTGTCGGAATTACCCCGCAGAGAATCCTGTCGATGGATCCAGAATTATTGGCACCTATATACAGAGACGGGATAAAAAGTAAACAGGACGGCGAAAAGATGTACAAAAATTTCTTTCTCTGCGACGAGGCTGTCACAGACGTAGACATTAAGGAATATAAGTTATCCGAATTGTATGCATTCGTTGGTCACCTTCGAGAATCCATCGCCCCGGAAGAGGAGACAGACGAAGAAGACGGGCAGACTGCGAAGAAGGCCGGAGATTTGGCCGAAAAATTGCTGGAGCTAATAAAAACGGAAATTGATCGTATTAATTCCAGTTCCCTGCAATACAGAACAGACGAGAAAAAAGAGGACCGAACCAGACCGGATGTATTCTACGGCTACCTCAATACTGCCAAAAAATTCTCTGAATCTCTATTGGATCTGGTGAATTCTCTGCAGAATATGGTTCAAATATTGAAAGAAAAGGGACGCATTAAAGAAAATTCCACAAGAAAATCTGCATTAGAAAGAATTGTAGAGGATAGCGCAAAAATTGAAAATAACACGAAAATGTCTGAAATTGAAACGTGGATTAATAAAGTTCGGGATTTTCTAGTGTCTGCAACAGCTGTTAAATATTTGGCAGAGGTGGATTTTGGAGAGGTTGAGAAAAAAATAGACCGATTCGAGGGCTTGGCAGAGCTCAAGACTGCACCTGCAGAACTGGAGAAGATTTGCAAAAACAACAAAAAGAATATGAGAGAAAATTCCTCTGGTTGTGAAAATATCATTTCAGCCGATGAGTTTTTGAGTATATTCAACCCGGAAAATGTAGTAATTATGAATACTGTCCGCAGAGGTAGAAGCAAAATCGACAACGGTCCGCAGGTAACAATTACAGTCGGAAGGTACACATTAGATCAGCTTCCGTGGGGCAAAATGCCGATCATTATTGCGGATGGAACGGGACACCTTAACCCAGCGTATCGGGATGGGAGATACAATTTCAATTTTGTTGATAACTTTTATAAGCCACGGATTCCAGTCCAAATTGTTCAATACGGGGAAATAAGCGGAGCGTATGACCTCAAGAAAGACAATCAGGTCCAGGCTAAGAATCTTTTTTCTCACATTCGGGAAATTCTTGGTGAGAATCTGAAAAAAATTAATCCGACGAAAACGTTGGTGACCTGTTACAAGGAATTGGTTCCGCTCATGGCAGAGTATGGATTAGCGCCTGGGATTCTTTCAGACCTGCCAGCAAAATCGTTCGGGTCGGTGGACCTGACGGGTAGCAACGACTATAAAGATCGTGCTGTAATCGTCAAAATCGGGCAGTCCACGATTTCACAATTTACGTCGTTCGTCCAGATCTGCTGCCGAAAACCGGAAATTTGGAGCGAAATTGTCGATATGGAGACAGTAGAAAGACAGACTTTGTTGAGGACGATTTACAATTATAATGCTAATTCTGAAAATTGTAGATATTACGAATTAATTCGGAAAAATCAGGTGGACACAGCGTGCAAAGATATTGTGCAGGAGTTTCAGAGACTGCGTATTCGAAATTTTCCACAGTCCGAGGACCAGGCAGAGCTAAGCCGGTATGGGATTTCTGTTTTATGGTTTTCTAGGGGGCATGCTCAAGGGGCATATGAGCCAGAAAAAGAGACGCTGTCAGAGGAGATTGTGAGACGGATTTTGACAGAATTTGGATGTGATATGGACAGGAATTATGTATACCACGCACCGATCCTGAATGAATACAGGAACGATGATAAAGCGCCGGCAATGATTATCGAATTTTATAAAAATCTGAAAACTGGGGCGGAATATACATATTTTGGGATTTCAAGAGAACTAAATATTCCTGTAGATACCGTAAAACAGACATTTTGCAGGAATAAAATTCTGAAAAGCCTGGTAAAAAATGACACGGTTGAGCGCAGGGGTAAATATTTAGTGCGCATTAAAGCAGGGTCCGAAAAAGAAGATTTGGCAAGAGTCATTAGATCATATCGCAAGTACGATTATGCAGCCCATTACACACATGCTGACATTGCGAAAGATGCAGGAGCTAATGAAGAATTTGTCCGACAAGCGTTTGAATTCAATCCGGAGCTGCGAAAATTGGCGAAATATGATGACCGTCTTCCGGATGGCGGAATCTGCCGAAACCCGGAAAAAGAAGAGATGGTTCGAGCAGAAGCGTACGTTGAAAAATCATACCGAGAGACGCCACTGGGCGGCAAATACAGCGCAACTACCATTGCGGCTGGAACTGGACTAAAACGAGCTCTTGTAGCGCAGATCCTGCTGAGACCGCATATGCTGCAGCTCAGAGCAGCAGACAAAAAAATGAGCGGCGGGATGTGCCGCAAGTTGGAGCAGGAGCCGGAACAGCTGTCACTGTTTTAAGCGGTGGCGGCTGGAACTAACCATTAACCTGTATAAGTTGTGAAAAACTTAACAGGTGACATTTAGCATATATATATAGGAATATGTCACCTGAAAGAAACAATTCAGTGATAATTTACTATGTTGATTATATAATCTATATGATAATTGTTAAATTATCTGACGATATAAATAATTGTAACGGTAAACGTGAATATTCACTTTAGTGGAGTGAAGCGTTCATGGGAAAAAAAATCCCACGAAAATGAAGAATTTTCCCATGAAACTTGAGAATTTTCTCATGACAACCCTCCGCTAGTATGGATAAACCAAAAATCAGAAAAATTTCTTGCGTGTTTTTCTGCTGTACTAGCTGGGGTTTGGGGATTTAGATTTTAAAAATATTAGCAAAAATAAAACAATTAGCGTATAAACGCGTAGTTCCGGCCACGCCGCCGCGACAAAAGAAGGGAGAAACGAAAAATGAAACGAGTAACAACCGATATCGATGTAAAAATGAGAAAAAACTACCGCGGACGCTCCATCCGTTTAGAAATTACAGTTAACGGAGAGGTAACCAGATGTAGCCGTACCTACGCCTGGGACTGGCAGAATGGCTGGTTTTACACGGAGAATAACGAGCGTATTTACATTTCTGAGAACTATATGGTCAGAGACTTGAGCAATTTTTACGAACGTTCCGTAAAAATCCTGGACATGATCTGGGCCAATGCTGAGGCAATTTCCGAAGAACAGGAGGTAAAAAATGGCAGAGAAAATTAAGCGTAGCACCTCCGCTCAAGGCCGCACGAGCCGGGAAAAAGGTAAGCGATTTGAAAGAGAGGTATCCAGATTTTTCCGTGAATACGGGATATCTGCAAGAAGAACCGCCCAGTTTTGCGGCAAGACCGGCGTGGCCGGAGATGTAGAGGGGGTACCTGGAATCCATGTAGAATGCAAGGCCGTCGAAAAATTGAACTTGGAACAGGCCTACCAGCAGTCTGTGCGAGATGCAGGAGCAGCCGAACGTGGCGAGATTCCGGTAGTGATTCATAAAAAATCCAGAAAACCAGCCATGATTACAATGGCGCTGACGGACTGGATTGATATGTACTTAGACTGGCAGAACAGCCAGAGAAAAACAGAAGAGGAGGATTAATATGGCGACTATGAATAACAATTGCACCGAGAGGGAAATTTGGAAGGATATCAAATTGAGAGAATACGCTACAGCCAGATATGCGGTATCTAATTTAGGACGAGTAAAAAATAAGCGCACAGGTAACATTTTTAGACCACATCCGAGAAATAGAAAAATGAAATATCCAGCAGTATCATTACAGATTGAACCAGGTGTTCAGAAAACATTTTTCGTTCATCGGTTGGTGGCGGTAGAATTTCTTCCCAATCCAGAAAATTTACCGGAAGTGAATCATAAAGATCAGAACAAACAAAATCCGAGACTGGATAATCTGGAATGGTGCAGTAGAAAATATAATATTAACTATGGAGACTGTATTGAGCGCATTGTAGCCGGTCAGATGGATCATCCACCAGAATTTCTGTGTTTGGAAAATGGAAAAATCTACAGAAACCAGTGCCAGGCGGCAAGAGAGCTGGGCGTGTTCCAGGAGAATATTAACATGGTTCTCAATGGTAAACGCAATCATACAGGTGGATATCATTTTGTGTGGTTGTATAAGTTAGAGGCAGAGCCATAGAAGATAATATATTCAGGGAAGATGCAGAAAAGTGTATGGAAGCAGGAATGAACGCACATCTTGCAAAGCCATTAGATGATGAAAAAATCAGGCAGACCATATACGAAGAATTGAGAAGCAATGGGAGGCACCATTAATGTGGAGAGTGAGCTGGGACAGAGAAGCTGTTTTGAGGTTCTCATAGATCTGAAAATTGTAGAAGATGTCTTTTTGGGACTGGAATAATTACTTAAATCTTAAATGAAAAACTAATTTCCAGCTGTGGGCCCCTGTCTGACATCATTAGTAAAATCAATGCAAGGGGAACATAATTAGGATAAAGTCAGACCGGTGGAGAGCAAAATCTCTGCCGGTTTTATTTATATCTAACAGTCAGTTGTACAAAGAAGATTTTGCATGGATGAAAAAACAAATCTTGTTGAGGTTAAATTGAGTTTTCCATTTGTATTGTATTGCCAATTAATACACCAGAGCAAGAAAAGCTCCTTCATATATTAGAATAAAAATATGACTGTTTCTTTAAAAAGAAGCCGGTCATATTTTTTTATGAAAAATAAATTTTGTTGAGGTTAAATTGAGATTAACTTTGTATTGTATAAGTATGAAATAAAAAGGAATCAGGTGATGTACAATGAAAAAGCATAAAATATGTAAAATACTTCTTGTTATACTGGCAATTTTTTTATGTGAGGCTTTTTATGAATTGCTCGGAATCTGCGTTGCATATAAAAAGCAGCCGGAAGTGTCCAATACAACCAAAAAAGAAACAAAAAATGGATCATGGAACGAATGCAGTGAAAATACAGAACGGGCAGTAATCATAGAAAAGAATCCTGAAGCACTTTTACAAAGAGTGCGTTTGATCAAGAATGCAAAAGAGGAAATTATTCTTTCTACTTTTGCATTTCAATCCGATGAAAGTGGGAAATTGATCTTAGGAGCACTGCATGATGCGGCAGACAGAGGTGTGCATGTTCGTCTGTTAGTAGATGGAATGGAGAGCTGGGTTGATATGGAAAGCAATCCGTATTTCAATGGATTATCTTCCCATGAGAATGTTGAAATTAAACTATATAATAAGGCCAATCCGTTGAAACCATGGAAGATGATGGGGAGAATGCATGATAAATATTTGATTGCAGATGGTAAGACATATATTCTTGGTGGAAGAAATACATACAATTATTTCCTGGGTGATTTTCCGGGACATAAGAACTATGACAGAGATGTGTTAGTGGTTTGCGATGAACCTGAGAAAGAAAATTCAGTTAACCAGTTGTTAGAGTATTTTGAAACGATATGGGATCAGGAAGACAGTAGTTATTTTCATGACAATAAAAAACTGGCAAATAGAAAACCTGTAAAGAACGCAGTTTTAGAGCTGCAGAACGGCTATCAGAAATATTTTGAAGAGAATAAGGAAAGAATCTGCGATACCGATTACACGGACGAAACTTTTGAGACAGAAAAGATTGCATTAG
>Ga0129315_1000065_pt1 | contig 110305 bp, 93 predicted proteins | sample Cm827metagenome_FD_94432 | JGI IMG/M metagenome (GOLD analysis project Ga0129315, IMG submission 94432) | Eastern black-and-white colobus group fecal microbial communities from Wisconsin, USA - Cm827 metagenome | ecosystem: Host-associated > Mammals > Digestive system > Large intestine > Fecal...
CAAGGCTATGGCCAGCCTACTTAATAAGGCTGACCAACGCTTTGCAACTTTGTCCAATTTGGACATGCAACAATGTCCAAAAATGTTTTGCAACTTTGTCCAAAAAAGGCTTGCAAAAAACATCCATATGCCTCACAGATTTCCATTCCGTGCCGGCTATATGCTCCATTATTGATAATCAAAACCTTCTTATTCTCTGGCAGTAACGAATTCAAACAGATATCCATATTTATCGTTCCCGAACCACAAAAGAGAACCGCCACATACTTTTCCGGATCGGCGTGTACTACCTTTAATAATCCATTCTCTACCTCACGCATCACGGCCACGAACTCTTTTTCACGTGGACATATATCGGGAACCACCTGGGCCATCGTAAGTACTCTATTATGAGTACCTTACCATGATACCACATTCATGAGATAATTGCTCCAAATATTCGCATATCTTTGCGTCTTATATCAGGAGGTTCTCATGAACACTACAAAACAACTGCAGCAGATCAAACTCGACCAGTGGGCTGTGCTTTGTAAGGAGCAGACCCAGAGCGGTCTCACCGTAAGACAATGGTGCGATCAGAACGGCTACACCATCCATACCTACAACTACTGGAAGCACCGCCTCAAAGAAAGTTACGCTGAGTCTGCACTTCACGACATCGTTCCCATCACTCCGCCTGTTCCCACTGCATTGCCCGATTCGCGCGAATCGCACGATTCGGGTATTACAAACTCGATCTCCATCCTTTTAGGTAACACTACCATCTCCCTTGACGCTTCCACCTCTGATGAGATGCTCTGCCGCATCATCACGGCCCTGCGCCATGCTTAGGGATGCGGATCCCTCCTCCTTCTCCACTATCTATGTGGTCTGCGGCTACACCGATATGCGCTATGGCATGGATACCCTCGCTGCCATTATCGAGCAGCGGTACCATCTGCCTCTCTTTGTTCCTGACACCCTGTTCCTCTTCTGTGGCAGGCGCGCCAGCAAGATCAAAGGGCTCCTTTGGGAGGGGGATGGATTTCTTCTCCTCACAAAGCGTGTGGAAGACGGGCATTTCTCCTGGCCACGCAATTCTGCGGAAGCCAGAAAGCTTACTCCGGAGCAGTTCGGCTGGCTCATGAAAGGCTTCTCCATTGATCCCGTCATCAGGGAGCACACGCCTTCCCGTTCTTCCTGATCTTTGTGCAAAACGCTGATTTTTCTTGACGCTTTTCAAGTCTTCTTTCTATGCCTGTGGGACTCTGTACGGCCTCTCTGATCCATCGTATCCGGTCGCTGCAGACTCCCACGGGCACAGTCCTTTTTTCTTTTCATCCCACAGTTCCCTGCTCCTGATCTCTCTGTTGATCCGTTTCATCCATAGGCATAATGACGAATGCCCTGATGCCTGAAAGTGGCGTGTTTGCTGGATTTCTGTTATAATTGTCTCATTCAGAAACGAGGTGTGCCATGACAGATTTTTCCACTCTTACAGATGAGCAGCTTAACCGGATGGACAAACATGTCCTTATTACCATCATCAAAAGCCTGCAGCTCCAACTGAACACCATCACCTCCCAGCTGGAGTTCCTCACAGAGCAGATCTCCCTCATGAACCAGCGTTCCTTCGGCCGCAAAACCGAACAGGTGGATCAGATGCACCAGCTCTCGCTCTTTGAAGTCTTCAATGAAGCGGAATTCTTCTCCGATGATTCTGCGGATCCAGAGGTCTCTGAGATCGTGGTCCCTTCCTATACCCGGAAGCCAAAGACTCTCCGTAAAGAAAATCTCCAAGGGCTTCCTGTCCGCGTTTATGAACACCGGCTGAAAAAGGAAGAACTGGAGAAACTGTTTCCAAATGGCTATAAGGAGCTGACTCCGGTCGTATATAAGCGCCTGTCCATCATCCCCCAGACTTTTCTCGTGGATGAGCACCGTGTCCACCAGTACACCTCCAGGGACAATGACGGCCGCATCGTTAAGGCCACACGTTCCCCGGATCTCTTCCGCAACAGCATCGCCACACCCTCACTGGTGGCTGCCATCATCAATGGGAAATACAACAATCATCTTCCCCTTGACCGGCAGTCCCGCTGTTATAAGGACAGTGGTGTAAATCTTGAGAACAACACCATGGCCAACTGGATGATGCGCGCCGCAGAGGTTCACCTGAACATCCTCTATGAAGAACTTCACAAGTTTCTGACTGGTTCTGGCCTGATCCATGCGGACGAGACTCCCTTCGAAGTGATCCTCGATGGCAGGAGTGCCGGTAACAAGAGTTATATGTGGGTCTACTGTACCGGGAAATCAGAAAAGCATCCCATCGTCCTCTATGATTACCGAAGTACCCGAAAAACGGATCATCCCCGGGAATTTCTCCGGGACTATTCCGGGGTACTGGTGATCGACGATTACCAGGTCTACCATTCTCTGGAGAAGCAGAAAAATGATCTCCGGGTAGCCGGATGCTGGGTTCACCCCAAACGGAAATATGCGGAGCTTGTAAAGTCCACTGGCATTCCGGAACTCGAAGGAACCATTGTCGCTCAGGGTGTGAAGCTGATCTCAGAGCTATTTCATCTGGACGGACTTTACGATAAATCCACGGATAAAAGCCGGAAAGACTATCGTCAGCGTTAACTTTCCCCGAAAGTTAACGCTTATTTCGCATGGGTAAAAAAATCCATCCAGGCCGTTCCCTCCGGAAGCAATACCTACAAAGCCCTGCAGTACAGTCTGAATCAGGAAACATATCTCCGTGTCTTTCTGGATAGCAGTGATGTTCCCATGGACAATAACACGGCAGAACGTGCCATCCGCCCTTTCACTGTCGGCCGTAAGAACTGGGTCAATGTGGATTCTATCCGTGGAGCCGAGGCAAGTGCCATCATGTACAGTCTGGTAGAGACTGCCAAAGCCAACGGGCTCCGGGTTTATGACTACCTGGCGTACGTGCTCACCGAACTGGCTGCCCATCAGGATGACACCGATCGTACCTTCCATGCAGATCTTCTCCCCTGATCTGAAGTGGTCCAGAAGAAGTGCCACAATGTAAAGAAAGAATAATTTAACTGTCAAAGATCAAATATATAGGAATCGCCAGTAAAATGGCGGTTTCTTTTATTTTATGGTACTCATGTTTGAGTATTTACGAACCTCCGGTGTTTTGATTGTTTTGTTTACATCCGCCAAGATGCAACTCAATCATACATTGAGGTTCTTTTTTATTCAATTGGCATTATTTCTGAATTACAGGAATGCTCCATTTTATTAATATTCTATGCGTTTTTTATAATAATATTCAAATAATATGACATAACGCATTAGATAACTTTTATAATTGGCATTTTATTTGCACACTATACATGACATCTACAAGGTTTTTCATAACCCTCTCGTTTTTATACTCAGTAAATAACTATTATTTACATCGCAAATATTTAACAAAATTTACTTTACTAAATCTTACTATCAAATAATTTAATTACCTTGCTAATTACATAATCAATTTCTTCATCTTTAATTCCCAAACCACTCGGCAAATAAAATCCTCTCTCTGATATTCTCTCAGCATTTGGACAATGTACTCCTTCAAACATTCCCTCTCTTATATACACTGGCTGCTTATGAATAGGATAAAAGAAAGAACGAGTTCCGATTCCTTCATCTGCTAATCTTCTCATTGCATATTGGGCACTGAATCCATAGCTATCGCCTATTACAATTCCAAATATCCAATAAATATTTTCGGCATATGCAGTTTTCGGAACTGGTAATTTAATATCCTGAATTTGTGATAATGCTTTAAAATATTTGTTTCCTATAATACGTTTTTTTTCAATGTGCTCTTCTAATTTTTCATATTGTGCACAACCAACCGCTGCTTGCATATTACTCATTCGAAAATTACTTCCAATCTCCTCATGATGATATCTTTGAGTTGTAAAAAAAAGATTTCTTGCCCCTCTGCACCGTTCTGCAAGCAGATCGTCATCTGTCAATATCATTCCCCCCTCACCACATGTAATGTGTTTATTAGGGTAGAAACTAAAAATGCTAATATCACCAAAGCTTCCACAAGGTCTCCCCTTATAGGTCTGTCCATGCATTTCGGCAGCGTCTTCTATTATTTTAAGATTATATTTTTTAGCCAGTTCCAATATGGGATCCATATCTACTGGTAAGCCGTAAATATGCACCACCATGATTGCCTTTGTACGATTTGTAATCCTTGATTCTATTTGTTGTATATCCATGTTCCAAGTATTAATATCACAATCCACAACAACTGGCTTTAATCCTGCCTTAGTAATTGCTTGCGCGCATGAAATTATCGTAAAAGTCGGCAAAATAACTTCTGAGCCTTTTTCAAAATCTAGCGCCACCATTGCCGCCTCAAGTGCTGCAGTTCCATTGCACACAGCAATTCCATACTTTCTCCCCACATAGGAAGCCATATCATTTTCGAATTTTTTCACAAAAGGACCTTCACTTGATATCCATCCCGAATCAATGCATTCGCATAAATATTTTTTTTCATTTCCATCAAGTAATGGTATATTAACTGGTATAAAATTCATTTTTTCACTTCTTTCTCATATTTCTTTTGGAAGAACAGAGAAAATGCCGTCCACATAATATCCTTTATTCCTCATTAGCTCTGCCAATGGCTTTCTATCAAGAAGGTATTCCCATACTTCAATATGTTTCTTGGCAAAATTCTCCCATGTCCAACTCTCTACTGAATTTACAAGAGCACGCTTATTATCTGCTTCTTTTTCAAATGTCCGGATAAAATCATCAACTGTTTCACACGGATATGTCAGCCCACCTTTCGCATCAAGGTGATACCCCTGCGGTGTCACTACGGTTTTTACTCCAGCCGCTAGTGCATCCAAATACCCCATACTTCCTTCATCCCAGCCAAAATACAAATAAAAGTCAAATGTCGGAACAATTTTTAAATATTTATCATAAATGAAATCATTGTAATATTCCACCTCTATTCCATACTTCCTGATTTCAGTTACCACCTCATCCCAGCCAGAGCCCATTATAATAAATCGAAAATAGTCCTTATCAAGTCCCTTGGCAATATCTACCAACATTTCACTTCTTTTTCGGCAGTCAATGTGTGTTTTATGAGTTAATCCAATAACATATTTTCTTGGCCTAATTACATGATCATGTGCCGGATTGATATAACAAATCTTTTCTCTTGGGACACCATACATTGTCAAATAATCCATTGTATATTTGGACATACAAATTCCCATTCCACACTTCGGAGCTCTTTCTTTTAACATTTCCACTTTATGTAGTGAATCAATATGGGTAATCATATACGTATCCTTTTTATGGTTCACTCTCTTGGAGTCTTGAAAATAATAAATAGGATAATGATTAATGTCTGCTCTATCATCTCTTTCTTTATTAATATCTGCATCAATACCTAAATTGTTCAAACATTCACATAATTTGTTCTGAAATTTATTAATAATCCATCCGCTATCCATATCAATAATTCGTACACGCAATGTTGAATTCATTTTAGCATCCTCCTTTTTCTTTTGGAATAAATCTTGTCTTATCACTTTCACCCACATACGGCCCCTGCTTAATCTCTATCATTTCTGTTTCCTCTAAAATATCAAATCCGTGTCCACCTGCACAAAGCAATATCACATCACCAGCAGATATTATTGTGCTTGCTATACTTTCTTGTTCGGTATTGTAAAAATTAACCCTTACCTTTCCCTTGCGAATTACTAATACTTCTTGAGTATAGTGAACAGTTCGTGGTACCAAATTATGATAATGTGGCATAATATGATACCCTGAACAATGATGCATATAAGCTAATTGTTGTGAATAATCATCTGGTGTAAAAAAGTGTATTCCTTCTCCTGAATAATTGCTTCGAATAATAATTGCCATTTCTTCATCTTTATAATTAATACGTTCTATCACTTTGTATTCCTCTTTTAATCTTACTTTATACTTTCTAAAATATGTCGTTTATCGCATTTAACCAATCCCATCTGATTAACCTCATATATCAGGTCACAATTTTTTACTGTAGTTAGTCGATGTGCAATAATAATCAGAGTTACCTGTCCTTGTAAAGAATCAATAGCAGACATAATGGTCGTTTCTGTCTCATTATCAAGTGCCGATGTTGCTTCATCCAATACAAGAATTTCCGGTCTATGATACAACGCTCTTGCAATAGCTATTCGTTGTCTTTGTCCTCCAGACAATCGTATTCCTCTGTCACCGACAGTAGTTTCCATTCCATCGGGCAAAGAACTAATAAACTCCTTGAGTTCAGCTCTTTCCAAAGCCTCTTGCACTCTCTCCTCCTCTATATTCTCTAATCTTTCACCAAAAGCTACATTTTCTTTAATACTCACATCAGACAAAAATACGGACTGTGGTACATAACCGATTGTGGCTGCCCATTCTTCGGGAATGCTCGTAATCTTCTTTCCATCCATATATACCCCACCCTTCTGTGGAATCAAAAGTCCCAACAAAATATCTGCTAACGTAGATTTTCCGGCTCCTGAAGTGCCTATTAATGCTATAGCTTGTCCCTTTTTAATTGTTAAGTTAATATCCCGTAATACATCCTCATATCTATCATTATATCTAAAAGAGATATCTCTCAACTCCAGACTATCCTGGAATTTTACATCATCTTCTGTAAATCTATTTATGCTTGTATCCAACTCATCATCAACGTATTGTGCAGTTTTACTTATTAATCCCCATTTTAATTGTTTGTTGTCCGTTATAAACAAAGATTCTGGATGTTCTTTGGCATATGCTTCTCTTTCCAATGTATGCTCATACAATGCGTCAATACTTGGCAATAATCCTGTTAATGTATTTAATGCCGACGAAATTCTTCCTAGAGATGGTAAAACTCGAAATGCCCCAACCGCAAATGCAGCAAGCACTGCAATGAAGTGTGGATCCGTCCCCAGCAATATTATCCTTATACATACTACACTCATTAATCCTGCCACACATATTCCTTCAATTATATATGCCGGGCTTTCTTTCGCAACCGTCTGTTTACATTCTAAGTTTTGTACTTGTATTTTATTTTGCTCATACTCACTAAGGAAATGTCGCTGTTTACGTAGTAAAAGCATATCCTTTACACCCAAAAACGATTGTGCCAATGCTTGATCTATTTTAGCTGAATACTTTCTTGCCTCCACTCCAGTTTGAAACATTCTCTTCCGGAAAAAGAAGAAAATCAACAGTACACATACAATAGCTAAAGCTAACACTACTAGTGCAATTGTCCAATCCGCCAAAAACATTAACACGCAAATGCATGCTATCGTTAATATTTCTGCCACTAGAGAAAAAAGTGAAAAAATAACTGAAGATATCGCCGAGGTATCTCCCACTACTCCCCTACAAAACTGTCCATAATTAATATCAAGAAAAAACTGATATCCTCTACTAAGATAAGACGCAAACATTTTAACTGAGATTTCACGACCTATCTTTCCTGAAAATTTCACACGAATCCATGACAGGAAAATAAAATATAAGTTCTTCATAATATACAAAAGAATAATCCCAAAACAAATTATTCCTATAACTTCATTGCTAGTCAAAGATGATAATGAAGAGTGTTTTTGAAAAAAAGCACTATTTACAATAAAAGCAGGATCTTGCACTACACTTACTAATGGTATAATTGCAGACACCCCCAGACATTCAAGTGCTGCTCCAATACAGGTTAATATAAACACAAGAGCACACAATAACTTTTGTGATTTATCTAGCACATAAAATGTTTTCACCAATATATTTCTAATTTGTTTCATTTACATGTCCCCAAATGCTTCCATAAATTTAACATATTATTCTCACCATATTGTCGAGGTTACCCATCCCAAAATTGAAAATAATCTTCTTTTCGGGCAGACCAACCATGTAAGAATTAATGCTCACAGATATAATATATTATGTATTATTCTATTTCTCCGTTTTTTTCGAGCAATAAAATAAGTTATCCAACTAGAAAATCCAGCTTCCCTTAATGATTCACAATCAAGGCAATCCAACAGTTCAAATCCACAATTTTCCAACATATACTTAATTTCAGGTACAAAAAAATACCTCATCTTATGTGTTTCATTTATTTTTCTGGCCACACCGTTTTCTTTATTTATAATTACCACACTATAGTTTACATCTACTATATTTGTATTTGCATGCATAATAGGATTTGCGTATCGAATTGCAATGCTATTATCATCTTCTGCGTGTTTAACTCTTACACATGGCTTATCAGTTAAAACTCCAGATCCATACCATGCATCAAAAACAAATAATCCTTTATCCTTCAAGGCATTCCTTGCAGTATTTAATGTTTTCAGCACATCGCTATTATCATTCTGATAACTCATAACATGAAACAGAGAAATTACTGCATCATACTTCTTTGGTGTATTATAGCTGCGAACATCAGCCGCCTCAAATTCAATTGATGCTTTTTCATTCAACAAATTCTCTCTGGCTATCCTTATCATATCGGCGCTCAAGTCTATACCTGTTAATTGATAACCCAGTTTACTCAATTCATAGTCATGCTTTCCCGTCCCACAACCAAGATTTAATATGTGTACATGCGAACTCTGTTGATATTGGTTAATCAAATAATCAATCTTTTTAGCCTCCCCTGCATAATCCCTATCTTTATAAAACAAATCACAATAATATGCATAATCCTTAAAAACATCCATAATGCTTTCCTCCAAAATATTGTTTGACAAACGACCCTTATGAATTTTATTTTAATTTGTTTAATCAGGGACACCATCGTCCTCAAAAGTAAACTTCCTTAATGTATTTACAAATTTTCTTTCTAAATCCGAGACTATTTGTTGGAAAACGAACATCCTCCAATTGCCATGATCAGATAATTAATCAAATTATTTTTTTGACTTGCCGGTGTATTAATATACCTCAATTGTTCAAGGATAAGAATGAGCAGTTTGCGTCGCAAATATCGCTCCTGTCTTTTAAAATCACGCCAATTACTACACCCTGCAAGATTTAGCAGCATCTCATACGTCGTATTAATCTCATACTTAGCGTAATAGCATAGTAGTTCCGGATATTTTTCTTTACACATACTTCGGTATCCCCATACTGTATTCATAAACCGATAACTTCTGAGATTATACAAGCGACTTGTACTTGCAGAATTCTTCCGCTTAATATAATGATATAATGCTTTATTACAAACCATAACACCATTGCATGCATCAAATAATGCCGGCATCAAACCCGTATCTTCATGTATTATATCATTATCAAAACGATAATTGGCAAAAAGTTCTCTTCTATATAATTTATTACATGCTGTTGGTAAAATCGTTCCTCGTCCATCAAAAAGGTCAAGCAGCGCTTCTTCTTTTGTGAAATATTTTGACTCTTTACTAACAGTTACGATATCTTTTCCTTCCAATGTGGTTGTGATAATTCCCCCAGCAACAATTGTAACCTTTGAATTATCCATTTCCCTAAGGAGAATCTCGTACATATTCGCCTCGACATAATCATCACCATCAACAAATGCCAAAAACTCTCCTCTTGCCGCATCAATACCTGCATTACGAGCACTCGAATTTCCTCCGTTACTTTTATGTATAACTCGTATTCTTTGATCCAGCGCTGCCATTTTTTCACATAATTGCCCCGATTCATCTGTCGATCCATCATCAACAGCAATTATCTCCAGATCATAATATGTTTGATTCTGAATAGATTCAATACATTTCTGTATATATGGTGCCACATTATATATAGAGATTATTACTGAAATCACTTTTATTTCCTCCGATTACTACTATCTTCCAGTTGTCGAAATCTACTAATAAAACCATTTGCGTCGGAAAAATAGTGTCCATTCTCTTTAAGCCAATCGTCATCTTTATCCCACCACTTAATATGCAAAAGGGATTCAATCTGTTCCTTTGAAAAACGATACCGTATCAGCCTTGCCGGAACACCTGCTACTATAGCATATGGCTCAACATCCTTAGTAACCACGGCCCCTGCTCCAATAACAGCACCATCACCTATCCGAATTCCACTCTTAATATATGCACCAGATCCTATCCATACATCATTGCCTATGATTACTGAATAATTATCTTCCACATATTTTAAATCATCATAGTAGTCTTCATTAACAAATGTTTTTAGTCTGTTTACTTTATGATAAAAACATGGAGCTGTAGATATCATATGCACTGGATGCTCAAATAATTTAATATTAACATTCTCGCCAATGGCACTGAATCTCCCAACCTTAACATGCACTAATATACTATATTTATGCACATACGAACCATATCCCAAATAAGATCCATACATTTCTCCTGCCACAAAATTGTTTCCCTCAAATGTACAGTCCCGTCTAACTATACAATTTTTATCAAAAATAACATTTTTTTTCTGATTTTCTTTTTTAAAGTGCCAATTGAAATAGCGCTCCCTTAATTTATAAGCAATTCCCATATTCGTCCACCCTTCTCAATGCTTTGCATCACAAAAGTTGCGTTCGTTATGGCAAAGATCATGATTCAGAACTATCAAATCCTCGTAATCTTTATTATACCAGGCTTTTCGCATCATTCTGGCCGAGAGAGTAACATTCGAAATTCCGCACACTAATCCATCACATCTGGTAAGCATATATTGGTCTCTAAGCACCTCAAGCCCGAGTAAATAGTGATGATTCTTTCTAGCTGAATGACTATACGCAACAGACTCATCTCCACTATCCGCTCTCCACGTATCTTCAAAAACTTTTACCGAATCACCAAATTCTTGTCGGAATCTGGTTACCGCTTCCTGCTCATCTGTTGCAAGAAAAATCACCTCATAATCTTTTGTATTTATAAGTTTATGTACTTCTTCTATTTCTTGTTCAATGGTAACAAAAACAGGATGATTATTGTATTGTCTGCGGTAATCAGTGCCCCTGAAATGTACTGCCAAAGCCTTACTACCGCCAATTAATTGCGTATAACTCCTCTCCAAATAAGCTCTTGTCTTTTCATTATATCTGATATATTTTTTTATCATATTACTCAATGCATCCATATATTCATCTGTTACTGCATATCCATATGTATGTAAACATCGATTCTGAACATCACTTATTTGACAACTTGTGGCTTCCAAAACATATGAAGCATTTTTAATATCACATACATCAGAAACCGGAGCAAAATAATACAAAAAAGCATTATACTCATTATCTACTCCATCTTTCTCATAATACAGAAATTCTTTTCCCCACTCAATATAGGGTATAAGTCCTCTATCGGTTGCAAAATACATCCGAATAAGTGCATATAAAAACTCCGCAAAAAAACCAACCGAACATCCAAATGCTCCAATATGATATACAATCTTTCCCGCATACTCATTTCCATAACTCTTTAGCTCAAGCAAATTAGGATTTCTGTATCCATTCATTACCAATCTGACAAACTCATCTTCATTCCGATATTGCCAGCACTTCTTCAGAACCTTCTTTATATCAGCTATGCGTTTCCTACTAATAGTTTTCATTTATCAACTATCCTCTCACCACAACACCCAACTATGCTCTTTTATTTACTTTATTTAATATTTGATTTAATGCATTTTTTGTAGATCGCAAAGGCACAATTATCAATTTATGCCTACAGAGTTTATAATATGTAGAGATGTATAGATCAGAAAAAAACGTCTTCAGCTTTAGCTTTAAACATATTTTTATATACACCATAAAATCGTAGTAACTTCGCATTTTGCTTTTTCTTCTAAAGTACATATTATTATCAACAAAGTATTTCTGTAAATTCTTATCTCCAAGTAAAAAAGGACCGCTTCCATAAGAAGACGGTATATGCTTAAAAGGTTCCACATAAAGGTCAATATAAACCACTTTGCATCCTATCATTTGATTAATCAGGACTTGATGTGTATTAATCAGATGTGTTTTATTTAAAATAATCAATGTGACTTTGGAATTGGCAAATAAAATATTATGGCACAATGTTCCACTAAGTGCGGCCACTTCTTTGCAATGGCTAATGTAAAAAACCTGCTCTGCCAAACTCAACTCTTCCATATACAACACCTGAAAACCATTGGCCACAAAATTATCCTCAATATGCTTTTCACCGATTTCACTTTTTTGGGCTTTTCTAAAATGTCCTCTTGATAAGTAAATCTTCTCGTAAGGTTTTAGTTTTAGTTGTGGACAGTTATTTACCAACACAGAAAAGGTGTTTCTATATTCCCGAGTAAAATAGTCACAAGCCATATATCCTTGCTCCGGAATATATATTTTGCTGAATCTGGTGGGTTTTTCAACCGGATACAACCTTCCAGAATCAATGCCAAGCATCTTCATAAATTCCAGCTGCACACTTTGAAAATAAGATTTATTTGTACAATATATAATTTTGATGTTTGAAAATTGCTCACTATCAAATATCCAAAAACGGTATGTCATATCAACCAGGAAATGTCCCCAATGAATAGGCAATGCACCTATATATATTACCTCCTCATCCAGCGCCTCTACCTTATGATGGTCATATTCATATTTACCTATAAACCGATCTGCAGTATCTCCTTTTCCTATCTGAGCAGATTCCATAACATAATTATCACTGGAATCAAGCACACCTCCATACCCCAATAATGGAACTCCTGTTTCGCTCACTTTAAGAGGTAAAACCAATCCATTTTCAACAACCTTAATTGATAATTTTTCATTTCGTCTATAATCTTTTTGAGCGAACTGCTGGAATTCTTTGGTGTAATTGTTTGGATACATATATTTAGTATCAACCATTATTTGTTTCTCTTTCTACTTTGTGTAGGTTCTAGCAGCCAATTCCATATACTGTAGATACCGCTATGTTCCACTCGTTTCTTTTTCTTAAAATTGCCTCAATAACATCACGCACTGCTCCATTTCCACCATTCACTGGCGATATATAATCTGCTATTTCTTTTACTTCCATACATGCATCTGCCGGACACCCGACAAAGCCGCATAACTTCATGCAGGCAAAATCGTTCAAATCATCTCCTATATATCCAATCTCTTCCTTTTGTATATTCTTTTCATTTAAAAATTGCTTAAGGTATGTTTCCTTATCCTTAATGTTCTGTACCAAATAGTCTACTTTCATTTCCGTCATTCTACGAGTAGTTGCCGCACATTCTCGCCCCGTCAGAATCATAATTTCTATTCCTATTTGTTGTGCTGCAAAAAAACCAGCCGCATCCTTGGTGCAAAATTTCTTTAATTCATTACCATGTTCATCATAATAGATTCCTGCATCTGTTAAGGTGCCATCCACATCAATAATCAGATACTTAATTTTCCTCGCTTCATTTTTTGTCTTCATGATTCACCTGTTTTATCATATATAGACTTCGTTAAAAATACCACTTCCATTTTCTTTCTAATATCCGATACATAACCAGTATTTTTAATATTTTCCTCCTGTCCCTTTGTATGCTGATTCGTCATATATGAATCAATATAATTGCATTTTTTAGTCTGATATCCATCAAAGCCAGCAACATAAACCTTGAAAATACCCACCCTATATAATAGCTTCATGAGCATAATTACACAGTTATCACATTTTCCCTTATCGTCAAGACTTAAATCTGCATAATTTAAAATATTATTTGTTCCGCTAATATCGGTCAAATTTGACGTTACCAGTAATTTCCCCATATTACATTTATCTTCTATAGCGCTATATCGCATTGCATTAGAGCAAAACACATAATCCTGATAGTATATTTCTGAAATAAAATTTGCTGAAATAATTATTGGTTTTTTTTCTTTAATAAATGTCTCTATTACTTGCTTTTGATTTGCAATGGATGAACCCGGAGCAAGAATAAGAATTTCTTTTCCTCTCCATTCAACTGCTAATTTTTTAAGCAGATTACTATCATCCACTTCATGATTTTGAAACCCTTCATATAGACTTTCAATATATGCTTCATCATAAGCTGTTTTCTTGTTATCATCTATACTAGCCAAAATCTGATTGATTTGTTTTGCTCGAAGCCGCCCTTTTCCCAGCAAAAATTCTGCATAATTTCTATGCAAATTATACTTTGCTGACAATGCATAGGCAATACTGTATCCCCAAGGTTCAATCCTCTTTAGTTGGACAATATGGTCGTCAATACCATCCAGCACCGGATTCACATCATAAGTGCATCCTTGTGTCTTATTCATATAATCCATGATAAGTTCCAAACATAGATTTCCAGGTACCCTCCCCATTCCCAGCATTGATGCATCAATGACGCTCTTTCTTTCGACAGATTTAATGGAAATAAACTCTTGCGCCAAAGAGTAGGATAATGCAAGATTTTCATGCAAATGAAGTCCAATTACAATTGATTTATCCAGGTTATGTTCTACAAGTGAATATATTCTATGAAGATCAGACCTCATCATAGAGCCAAAAGTATCTACAATAGAAAAAGCATATGGCTGTATTCGGTTAATTTTCTCAAGCAGTTGCAAAATCATTTGGTCTGAATACCCCATGATATTAATAGGATTGCAAAAGACCTTGTACCCTTTTTCTTTCGTCTTTTCCACAAAAAGTAAACCTTGATCAATATCGTAGTCATGAAATGTTACACGGATTGCCTCAATTGTTTTCCCATCGTAAGGTTCCAATTTATTGATATCATAATTATTGTGCAAGGCCATGGCTGTAAACATAACATTTCCACGATTATTAGGCAAAATAGGTTCTATTTCCGCACAATTATTAAAAAGAGCCTTATCGCGGCTATATTCGCAATCACGTAAAAACCCCACTTCTACATAGTCAACCTGCGATTCCACTAATTTCTTAATAATATCTCTAATGATGTGAAATCCGAACTCCCAATTATTTATATATCCACCATCTCGCAGCGTACAATCAAGTAATCTAATATTATTCATTGCATTCTCTCCAAGCAATATGAATTATACCACAACACAAGGGACAAGGCAAACGCCCCCTCCTAGTCATTATTAATTCAGATTGCATAAATGTTAAAAATTCATAATGTACTCTTTATTTTGATGTCAAAATAAGCACTAACTTATAAACGAGCCGAACACTAAAATTAATACTTCACTTCCAATGTATTTACATCATTGGGTTCATTTTTCATTCGACTAACTACAGAAATAGTTCCATGCTCTTCCTTTGGAAGAGAAAATTGTCCATTCTCGTTAAAATCCTGTAGCATATACTGTTTTTCGTCTTCTGGTGTTATAATAATTCTATATTCCATCCCCTGTGATCTGTTTGACGCAATTGAAAAGCACCTTTGCTCCAACAAATCATCAGAAGTTTCAGAATCAGTATAGCACAATCCATACACTGATGGTTCCATATTTAACAATTTTTCTGAATAACTATTATAAAAAAATTGTTTATTTTTTTCCTTATCACCTGTAACAATTTGATAAAAAAACGGTGTGAACATCTCTGCTCCCTTTGCATTCAAATGGCCAACATCATAAAATCCTTGTTCTTCATATATTGGCAGGTATTCTTCTTTGGCCAACTTAAAGTCATAAAAATCAACTTGATATTCCTCTGCAATTTCACGAACCTGCTCAACATAATAGTCATAATTTGTTGTACTAATCAATTGAAGATTGTCCATTGGTGAAACAAATAATGTAATGGAAATATCGTTTTTTTTGCAATACTTAATGATTTCTTGGAGATATTCCTGGGCCTTCTTACACATCGGGGCTTTGTTTATAGTATCATCCACATAAATCCTATCTTCATTTCTAAAAATCCTAGTCGCATACTGATACCCCTGTTTCCTATATTCTGCATCTCCATTACCATCTGCAAAATCTACCATAAACCTGTATTCTTTGAAATCTTTCTTTTCCTTATTGGCAATAGTCTCAGTAATATAATTATAATCATTTAAATAGGTTCGGTATCTTACAAATGGAAGCCATGTTTCTAAAACTCCTTCTGCTCCCCCTGCGGACCATGCGTAGCACCACTTATTTACCGATAATGGCATATTATCAGTATTATACCATATGTATTTTTTGTTTTCAGTGGCTTCATAATAGCCCTCTACTGAAACTCTGTAATATAACTCCAAATAAACATGTGACAAATTATTCTTTTTATTCGCTTCTTTTAGCAAATAGTAAGAACCATTCAATCCTTGCCCCGAAGAACTCAAATTAAAGTTATATTGTTCAGTCAAATTATCAAGTATTTTCGGATTAAGTGAAAGAAATACATGTGAAGAGCCCAAATAAAGATTATCAATCTCTCCATTGTCTTCATAAAAATGATGTAGCATTATTCTGGACCAATCATCCTCACGAACATATCCATAATTTAGTAATTTTACGCCCCAAAAACATAATATAAAAAAAACAACTATTTTTATACTCCGTTTTAACCAAATAATAATTTTAACTCTTCTCATTCTCCTGTCTCCATCTACACTAAAATTGGAAATATATAAACTGCTGTGCATCATACAATTCACCATAACATCCATACAAAAGGATCACGAACCACATAATCAAAATTATCCCCGCCTGAAACCACCATTTTTGTCGTAGCACTGCATCAGCGACATCAATATCTTTATACTTGAAATAATCCACAGTAAACAAGACAATAATTGATATTTCTAATACTCTGAAATAAATTGAAGTTACACCCAAATTCTGCAAGGAGCCATCAAACAAAATTCTCCAGTTATTTGTTTCAGTCATTGATTTCAGCAAATTTAATGCATTGGAAAAGGAGCCTGACCTGAAAAACAACCACGCAAAAGTAACTAGCATAAAGTTAGCAACAACTTGAACCAGTTGTGTTGCAAAGTCTGTTTTTCTTTCTTTTTCTCGACCTTCCTCCGTTTTTCTCTGTTTTTCTATACCCCCCCCGGCAAATATTTCTCTATATAACATCTAATTTCCGTAAATATATCACTTCCTATCTGATATAATCCATGCAAAAGTCCCCATGCACAAAATGATAGGGATGCACCATGCCATAATCCACTGATTCCAAATACAACCAGCAAATTTTCTTCTTTTCTCATCTTTCCCCTTCGGTTTCCGCCTAAAGGTATGTATAGATAATCTCTGAACCATCCAGACAGTGAAATGTGCCATCTTCGCCAAAATTCTTTTATACTACGGGATAAATACGGAGCTTGAAAATTATCAACCAAATGAATTCCCATCAGCAACGCGCTTCCCCTAGCAATTGTAGTATATCCATAAAAATCACAATAAATTTGAATAGCAAAAAAACAGGTGGCTACTACAATGTACCACCCTTGATACGCAGATGCATTCCCATATACTTCATCCACAAGTATAGCCATCCTGTCTGCAATAACCACCTTTAAAAACATTCCATAAGTAATTAACAAACATCCTTTTTTGCAATTTTCCCATGTGAACGGATATGATTTATGAAGCTGCATCAATAAATTTTTCGATCTTTCAATGGGTCCAGCCACTAATTGCGGAAAAAACGATACAAACAAAGCATATCGAAAGAAATTTCTTTCAGCATAAATATTTTCATAATAAACATCAATCAAATAGCCTATTGTTTGTAAAGTATAAAAAGAAATACCTACCGGAAGCAACACATCATAACTAACAGATATAGTTTTCAGTTCAAATTGCCCCAACACACGATTAATCAGGGAAATTCCAAACTCAAAATATTTGAAATAAAATAATACTCCCAATTCAAAAAATATACAAATAAATAGGCATAATTGCTTCTTTCCCTGTGTGCATTCTTTTGATTTGCCCGTCACAACATCCTTTGTATTTTGTAGTTCTTGAAGAAAGAGCCCTCCTACATATGTAATAACGGTACAAAAGAATAGCAGTAAAATATATATTGGACTCCACTGCATGTAAAAGTAGTAACTCGACCCCAAAAGCCATAAATACCTAACCTTTTTAGGCAATATATAATATATTAATACTATCAACAAAAGGAATAACAAATATTGCATGGTGTTAAACAACATAATATCTGTCCTCCTTTCTATTAATATGTAGGATTGGGATCTTTCATGGCATACATTGCTTTAGCTATTTCATAATCATATACATCATCAATATCTGCTGCTTCCCGCTTGTTGACCAACAAACGATACGCCTTAGGTCCATAATTATAATGCCATTCTTTCAATTTTTTCCTCGGTGCCAAATTGATACCATTAGTGAAATGATAAAGTAACGGCAACTGCTCTGAATTTTTATGTGCCAAACCCATACTGAAATTTAGAGGTCCATTTTCATCCAATAAATAGGTTTGATATGGGCAGCATGTAATAAGTGAATCATATCCCTCTTCAAGCTTACTGAAATAGGTTTTTATTGCCTTACGATATAGATATGGCTCAACAAGTGGTGATGTTGCGCAAGCCCACATAATATGTTCATTAGGCATCTCATCACTGATATATTCAAGAAACATACCAAAAGGTACTGATTCATCTGCATATTTCTTAGGACGTTTTATAGCAGTTACTCCTTCCTCAATACCCATAGCAAGCATTTCATCAGAATCAGAAGAAACAATTATTTCTGTTATATCTTCTACCTGTTTTAACTGCCTTATTTTGTGAATCAATAAATTTGAATCAGCAAACGGGAGAATATTCTTATTTGGTAACCGTGTACTGTTTCCCTTCACCGGGATTATTGCTGTAATTGTCTTATCCATCATATTTTTCCTCCATAATTCAAAAATAAATAATTTTAATTTTCAATCGCATTTTTTATCCTATCAATAATACCTGTGATTTCTTCCTCACTGGCTAATTCATGTGCGTGCTGCCTTTCAACATTATAATGAAGCTCTCTGGTTTTTTCACGTACTGCCCGCTGATGCTCTATCAGTTTCCATTTGCATTTTGAGTGTTCTAACACGGAAAGATATAGATTATACAATGGCTTAATAGCAACAGCCAACCGTACTAAGCATTGAATCGGGGTGTATTCCCGGTAATTCCATAATTGTCGTTTTGTAAGACAATAATAGTCATCTTTCAAAACTTCTTCCGCCATATCAGCAAATTTTATATAATTAGGTTTCTCCCAATCAATCAAATAAATTTCCTCAATGTTTTTTTGAGGCACTGGAAACTCTTCCTTATCTGCAAATACTGACCCATAAAACTCCTCATATGTTGTGATCTTCTTCGCATCCGAAATTAATTTCAGCTCAAATCCTGGTGTTATAGGAAAAGGAAATAATAATTGACACATCTTCTTAGCAAAGAAAGCTTCTACCACAACTGAACTATTACCTGTATACACCTTATCGCACGCAAGAATCCATTGTTTAACCGATTCTTCTGCAATAATACGAAAGTTTATACATTTCTTTTGCAGCTGTTCTGCCATTCTACTGGGATGCCCTGGATGCGGTCTGAAAATTATAATCGTATCATTCAATTCCGTACAGATTTTTTCAAACCATTGAAGCACAACTTTTTGTGACTTACACATAAATTCATAATAATCCAGCCAGTCCTCTCCGAAAGATTTACACATTCCTTGAATATAACCATCTGGTAAACTATCTCCAAAATAAGGTGATGCAAATAAAATAACTTTCTTGTTCATCGGAAGATTATATTTCTCATAAAGCTCCTCTTTCGACAGATAATATCTACTAAGCGGCTCTTTCAAAAAATCCATTCCAACATGTCCTGTAAGCTTCACCTTTTTATTATCCAAATGTGCCACATTTAATAGTCTGCTTACGTTTTGGTTTCCCCATGATACATGAACCACATCTTTTCCAATACCCCAATAATTCTTATATGCACCTTCTCTGTTTTCATCCTTCTCATATACAATGTTTTCCCATTGTAAGTCAATTACTTTATCAAATTTTACAAACTCCTTTGTATGCCAATACAATGTATAATTATCGTAGCATGCCATTGTACATAATACTTTAGTATAATAAATAGGTCTATCCTCCAAAGCATTTTTCGCATCATCAACATAGATAATCTTCGTCCGATAGCCTCTTTTATCTAATTCATATTTCATTAAACACAAATTTTCCAATTCCCTGACTTTATGCTCATATATAAATAAAAAATCTAATTCTATCATTTTTCTCCTCTGAATATTCCAATTACTTTTTTTATCATCCAATAAGTACGATACCCTTCGAGCCACCGTTGCTTAAAAAAGCAGAGAATCAGGTCACTTTCTACGAGTGAAAGAAGACTAATTTGAATTTTAATTTTTTTATAGAGTTTTAACCCACGCACGATATCCTTCGGCTTACGCACTTGCGCCAACTCACACAAAAATTTGTGAATAAAAACTATATCTTCAGTATCCAGTATAAACCCTCTGGTTTTCCAAGCAACCTCGAGAATTTCATTGATTTTATTGAAGTATTTCTGTTGATCACTTTTCATGATTTTTTTAGCTTTAGATCCATGATTAATACGATAATAATAGCAACATTCATTTATATTAGCAAACTTCCCATATTGAAGCACACTAATCCAATATTGCCAATCTTCCGAAGCACTATTGGATTCATCTAGAAAAAGATGATATTTATCAACGACTTCGCGTCTAAACATGGAAGCTCCATTCGCTATACAATTTCCAAACAGAAAAAAGGCTCTGATATGTCTATCATCTAAATACTTGGGTGTAACAATTTCCTTTTCAATATGTCCCTCACCATCCATATAAGAATATGCACCACTCACAACCATGATATCGATATGCTCATCAAGAAAAGCGACCTGCTTCTCCAGCTTATCCGGTACCATAATATCATCTCCATCAAAAAAGGCAATATAGTCCCCCGTAGCAAGTTCAAGACCCCTGTTTCTTGCGTATGCAAGATGCTTGTTTCCCTCATATGTTTTATAATGAATGCGACTATCATGATACTTTTCCACAATTTTCTCGCTGTAATCCGTAGAACCATCGTTAACCAAAATCAATTCAAAATTAGAATATGTTTGCCTCAATACACTATCGATAGATTGGGCAAGATATTTTTCTTCATTGTAAAAGCACAATATAACAGATACTTTTTTGTTCTCTTTCATCAATTAGAAATCTCCTTACCCATTTTGCTGTTTAGCACGAAGTATTTCACCCACTTCTCTTTGTACCACCTGTCTGTTATGTTCAAAAAAGGCTTCGCTCTCACCCTCTAGTCGTTGTTCATATTCCCTAATTTCACCCAATCCATATTTAAAAGTTCTCTCTACTTCCTCAAGATCATCTGCGATCCATGAATCATAAAAGCTCCTGGATAATATTGCCATAGAAGAGCCAAGTCGGTAATGTTCCGCAATAACATGCCTTGCAGGAAGCATACCTTCATCTAGTTTTGCAATCCCCCCAAATCCATACGGAATTCCTCTTGCTTTTATTCTTTTCGTTATTTCTTCTACTTTTCCATTTGCAAGTAACTCAAACATGAATTGCATATGATATTGCAAATGCAAATCATTTAATCCAATATGAATTTCATCTACACCAGGAATTTCCAAAATTTGATCAAGATTTTGTTCCGCACCAATAGTTTCCAATAGTAAGCATGTCCTAGCTCTTCCGTCCACCATACTTATAAATTTTCTCACCTCATCTGCCGTTGTAAAAAATGGAAGCATAACAATATCTGCTCCATACTCAATAACCTGATTAATTTCCTGTTGCGATTTATCATGAATCGGATTTACCCTTACTTGTAAACTAGCCACACCTTCAATACTATTTCTGATTATATAAACGTCTTCAACAGTATGGGTAGACTGAACAGTATTCATCCCCCCTTGACGTTCTTTCTTACCAATTCGTTCAAGATCAACCCAAATTCTATTTACCGAATACTTCTCTGCAATTCTTGCAATTTGTGGATTATTTGTTATATACATCATCTGCAAAGACATTCTCATTCTCCTTCAACATATATAGGTGTATTCCAATCAATATATTTCTCATTTTCCCCTGTAACAATCTGCAGATATTTTTTATGAATTTCAACCGTATATTTACCTGGTTTTCCGTTATTAATCACAAAACCGTCAATTTCTGAAATTGGAGAAATTTCTACTGCTGATCCACAAAAAAAGGCTTCATCACATGTGAACAGCTCACTGCGGTTAATACTCCTCTCTATGCCCTTAAGCCCCATCTCTTCCCGTGCAATTTTAAGAACCGTGTCTCTTGTAATACTTTCTAATATGGAATCTGTAAGAGCCGGTGTTATTATCTTATCATCCTTAATCATAAAAAAGCAAGACCCCGTCCCCTCTGCTACATATCCATAACGATTAAGAAAAAGTGCTGAATCATACCCCCGATCCGTAGCCTCCATCTTAGCAAGTCTACTATTAATATAATTTGCTCCGACCTTAACTCTCGGAGACATATCACGATCACTAATTCTCTCCCATGTGCTTACACATACACGTTCTGTTTCGGTCAATGGAGTTTTCTTTCTTGATTTGTCAATCGGTGCTATAAACATCCCAACTGGTTCTGTTGAAAACCAGCTTCCAAACCCGTCTACAAATACTGTTTGTCGCACAGCAATATCCTGCTTGTAATGATTTGCACGAACCACTTCTTTCATATATGTTTCAAATTCTTCAATACTATAGGGACTTTTTAAACCAAATAATCGTATGGATTGCTGCAATCTTGCATAATGATCTTTTAAGCGAAATCCATATAACTGTTGCTTTTTTCCATTCCAATAGCATCGAATTCCTTCAAATACATTAGCTCCAAACTGTGAAGTTGGTGCTAAAACATTAATCTTCGCCTCACTAACTGGAACTATATTTCCATTTACCCATATCAATCTATGATTTTTTTTATCATTATTCATACAAACTCCTCCATTCCTTTGAAAGGGACTTCCATGATTTTTTCTCTTGTATTTTTTCCCGCCCAAAAGGTGATATAATCTCTTCTGATTTTTCCAATCTTCTTATACTTTGCTCTAATACCCTATTCAAATCTTCAAATTGATAGTAAACATAATATTTAATATTTCCCTCATCAAATAGCTTATAATTTTCCGAGAGCCATTCCGGGCATATAAAAATCGCACCAGAATAAACATACTCTAACGGACTCGCCGAACGCGCATCTGTCTTTTGTCCATACAAAAATATGCTGCATGTTTTACGAAACATTGCAAGGTTTTCACCTTGCAAATAATCCTCTATAATGCTATAGTCCATTCTATAAGTATCCATTGTTTGCTGTAACTGTTGCTTATAAACGATATAATCATCACTATAGCCATATGACATATGAAAAACAAATTTCATCTTTTTTAAATACTCTTGTGGAAGGCTTACAACATTTTTTATAATTTCTAAATGTTGCTGCTCCTTGCATGCATTATAACCCACATGAACAATATACTTATCAAGGGGCAATTTGAAATGCTCTTTACATTTTTCCACCGTATACTTCGAACTAACTTTATCAATAATATCTATTTGACTATTTCCGAAATCAATTATTCGTATTTTAGAGTCATATTTATGACCATAAATTTTACAAAAAAATTCTTTCTGCTTTAAAATCATAAAAACAATATTATCTGTCTGTTTCAAAAAAAACGAAAGTAGAAATGATTTTGTTCGAGATATCTCAAATATATCACTCCCCCAAAATGTTAAGATTTTTTTCTTTGCTTTTTGCCATAATCCAAAGAAATAAATTAAGTGTAACGGCTCAACAAAATGCATATGAAGAATATCTATTTCATCATTTTCTCCTATTTGATGCCCTAATTCCTTCCACACTCTTTTTAATTGACCTAAATGCAATAACTGTTTCATCAAACCATTTTGAAAAAAAAGTGGCCATTCTATCACTGTAATTCCTAGTTCTTTATAGTCAACGCTATACTTCTGCGGTTTTTTTTGCGACAGAATTGTCACCTTTACGGATGGATCGTCCAAAATATTTCTACAATAATCTCTTATAAAAATTGAATCTGCAGGGCCTATTAATAATAGATTCATATCTCTGGCCAATTCCTTTCTTCTCAATCTCAAAAATCTTCTATTACCATCTTAGCTTGATATTGATACGAATATTTTTTGTATTCACCTTTACTAAATTCATTAGCTTTTTTCTTAAATGTGTGATCTATATATATTCTATTCAATGATTCTTTATCCCAGCTGTTATATTCACTAACCTAGAAATCCCCAATCCTCAATTTCTTTCTTGGGTTATCGTAGTCTCATCATAACATGGTCTTGATAACAATCTTTCTCTATATTTTTCCATATACGCATCATAGGTTCCTATAATTCGTATAAAATTTCCTACAGCCACGCTTCCTTCCGGTATGTTTTTGACACAACACTGCCTGCACCTATTATCACCTTATTACCAATATTTGTATTAGGAAGTATAATCGAACCCGCTCCGGTAAAAACACCATTACCTATTGTAATCTTACCAAGCTTTGTATATTTCAATTCTCTTTTATCGATGCATCATGCAATAGTATAGTACTATTTGATATAGTCACATTGTTTCCTATTTTTGACAACTGACTAAATCCATAGTCAATACTGGAACCACCGCCATCATATATATGTACATTTTCTCCCATTTCTGCCCCGCTTCAGCCTGTCTACCAGGCTTTCATAACACCACTTTCTTAATTTCTCATATAAACGTACAACTAACTTTGCCAACATATTCATACCAATCCTTCGCCTACTTAGTATGTTTGCTCCTTATACCTAAACTTCCTTTAAATATTACTTTATCCAACTTTTCCAATACTTTTCTCGGAAAAGATACACTATTATCTCGTCTAAACTCATAAATTAATCTTCTATTTAATTTGATCTTCTCAAACATGCATCTTGAATAGCTTGGCTTGAGTGATTGCGAACAAATATAGACTCCATGCGTTGAGCGTTCATCATTTCCGCAATGCAGCACTCTGGATTCTCTCGGATAAATGGTGTACTTTTTCTCTAAATACTCTTGATAGCACCATCTAATAGCCCAAGAATCAAATTGACTATTTTTCATCTGCATTTTCAGCATATTGGTTAAATCATTTCCTCCCATATTAAATACAATATGCTTGCATGGACTATTTGCAAATCTTCTATAGGTACTAACATCCCAATCTGTCTTTTCCCATCTGTCCTTCCAAGTTCCCCACCCCAAAGATTCTACCCTCGGAATAAGATATACATCATATGGATATTTTTCTAGTGCTTTTAGTTTGGGGCTGTGTGCACTAATTGACCATACTCGGTCATCATTCTCATAATAATCTAATGCTCTCTGCATATAATCTATAAAATCATTTGAAACAAGCAAATCGTCTTCTAGTACAATTGCTTTCCCGTGCTGACAGATAACCTGGGTTACTCCATCAATAATAGACTTTGCTAACCCCTTATGTTCCGAAGCAATTGTAATTTTTAGATTCTTGAAAAGAGTTCTTTTCTTATATTGTTCTAAGAATTCCAATACCTCTTTATTATATACAACATCCTTCGCTTTCTCCTTCATTGGTACATCGACGAATATATAGCCCTCACATTCACCGATTTCTATATTTTCTTCTAAGCTATCTATTAATTGTTCCAACATATCTGCACGATTGTAAGCAAATATAACAATTGGTGCATACTTCTTCATACTCTCGCCCTCTAATTCTATCTTCATAAATAATATTTTTATACTATGGAGCATTTACTATTATTCTACAATAATCACCGTAATTACGGATATATTCCGAATCATCATAGTGTTCACTAGCCAAGCATAGCAAAACACTATCTTCAGAAAAATCGTACATTTCCTTCCATACCATTGTTGGAATGTATAATCCCGTTTTAGGTCTGTTAAGCAAATATATTATTTCATTGCCCAGTCCATCTTTAATTTTAATTTTACTTGTCCCTGCAACATTAATTAAAACAAATTCTGATTTTATGTTGGCGTGCTGTCCTCGCACAACATCAGGCATCGAACCATAAATATAGAATGCTCTCCGAATTGCAAATGGAATATCTTTTTCTCCCTCGACTACTACCAAATTACCTTTTTCATCTCCATGTTCAACAAATTCTAACATTTTAACCTTTTCAATATTACTTTTCATATTTTTGCATTATCTCACTTATATAAATATAGTTTTTCCTTTTATTAAAGATTCCTGGAATACATTGGTAGCAAAAAATCACAAAATCTGTAAAATTCATTTTTGCCAACGCACTTCCTTCCCCTATACGTAGCTTTTGTTCAGGTATAGTTACTCCAAAATTGCCAAGCATTTTCCTGATCTCCAACAAATTGAATATATAATCTCCATATATACGTTCAATCAGTTTTTTGTCTTTTATCCCTAATTCATTATATACCCCAATAAAAACCCTATCGCGCATAAATAACAGGCTTTGAAAATGATAAAATATCGGCACGCAAACCTTATTTTTGTATTTAACACATAACTTTGCACCATTTTCTTGTAATCTATAGTTACATATATTCCAAGGTGCCATTCCAGCTCCCGGGTTTATGTATTCATACACGCCTGTATATTTAAGCGGCCATTCCTCTAAATATTTTTGATCTCCATATCCGCTTTCACCAATCTGCATTGTACATTTAGTAATGCAGTTCTCTTTCCACTCACTTAAAATAGTATTTCCCAATTCATTATTTATGAAAGTATTGAATTCTACGCAGTATTTTCCGTAATAGCGTTCCCTTTTTCTCTTTGCTATATTATTTGGAAATCGGTGTCCAATAATCCCAACTGATGCTCCCGCTTGATATAATTCATCTAATAAGCATTGTGGATTATTATAAAACATCATATCCGCATCTACATAGGTACATTGTTGTACCTGATAGGACTTCAGAATATATTGAATTATAACAGGCGTACATGTCCAACAATATTCTGACCTTGTTCTTTTCTGCTTAATCTTTTGCAACTCAGAATCTAATATTTCCTCTTCTGAAATAATCACTGTATTTTTCAAGTTTAATCTTTTTAATATGGTATAAGTAATTTCATCAAGGCACAATATATACAGACAAAACTCTTCAGTACATCTAGCTAGTGATTCATATAATACAATTCCACGATCCAGATAATTCCTGTCAAATAGTGTACAAAAATTTATCATCTTCCCTGTCCTTTTTCTAAAATTTATTCAGTATTTCTATAACATAATCTTGCTCTTTTCCCATTCCTTGATACAGTGGCAAAGACAAAACTTCACTCGCATATTTTTCAGCTATTGGAAAATCTCCTTCATGATATCCCAAATATTGATATGCTTCGGCTAAATGTGGCGGAATAGGATAGTGAATAAGCGTATTGATATTATGTTGTTCTAAATATGTAATTAACTTTTTTCGATTGCTGCATCGTATAACATATTGATGCCATACTGTAGTGACTCCGCTATCAATTTTAGGTAAAATCAAACTTTCATTAGAAATTTCCTGATTATAATAGTCGCACAATCCTTTCCTTTCCTCATTAAGATCTTTCAGATGACTAAGTTTGACACGTAATAATCCTGCTTGCAATTCGTCCAATCTGGAATTTGCTCCTACTACTTTATTATAATATCTTTTCTCACTTCCATAATTTCTATATATTTTGAACTCTCTTGCTAATGTTTCATCGTTTGTGACAATCGCTCCAGCATCGCCAAATGCTCCAAGATTTTTTGAAGGATAAAAAGAAAAACACCCAACATCTCCAAATGTACCTACCATTTGATTATTACATTTTGCACCATGCGCTTGAGCACAATCTTCTACAACTTTTAAATTATATTTGTTTGCAATTTGCATTACTCTTTTCATCTGCGCCGCTTGTCCATATAAATGTACTGCCAATATAGCTTTTGTGCGCTCAGTAATTTTATCTTCCAGGCAATCAACATCTAAATTATAAAAAGCATTAGGTTCCACAAAAATGGGCGTTGCACCATTTATTGTAATTCCCATAACACTAGCAATATAAGTATTAGCCGGAACAATAACTTCATCACCCGATCCAATTCCAAGAATACGAAAAGATAACCAAAGCGCATCCAAGCCACTTGCTAGTCCAACACAATACTTTGCACCCACATACTTTGCAAATTCTTCCTCAAAGGCAATAACTTCCTGCCCCAAAACATATTGTCCAGCGTCTAGTATTTTTGTGACTTTATTTATATATTCATCTCTATATCTTTGATATCCTAAATCCATCCTATTTGCATATATTACTTGACTTTCCATCATCAGTCACCTTCATTTCACACATAAAATAATAATCTCTAAATATTATGAAATCGTGTTGATACAAGTCTGTCTCCAAATGATAGCAATCCATGTACCAACCTATTTCTTTTAAATTGAACAATCAGTTTATATAGAACAGACCATTTACCACAGTATAGCATAATACAACCTTTTGTTTCCTTTTCCAGTTCATCCACATGTTGACTGGAAAATCCATCTACCAAAACCTTAGCTATGGGAATACCCATCGCTTTCGTTTTTTTACCGTGCTTAATATGGTACATTTGCCACTCACGGTCAGCACATACCTTATACTTTAAGTCGAATAGTCTTTCTTCAAACAGCTTTCTATTGCAAAACATAGCCTGATGACATAAACAAGCCCCCAAACTATAATACCACAAACGGCTGTTTTTTTGTTTATAGGTACGTATTCTGTCCCTTCCACCTGTAACTTCTATAATATCACCATAAAAGATATCTGCGCAATATTCAGAAATATATTTATCGGCATTGTATAATACATCTTTATTGGCAAATGTATCCCCTGCATTCATAAAAAGAACATATTCACCCTGTGCTGATGCAAGGGCTCTATTCATTGCATCATAAATTCCTTCGTCCTTTTCCTGTACAATTATCACTCGTTTATCACCCTGTGTCAAGTCGGTCACTATATGGAATGTGTTGTCATCAGAATTACCATCCTGAATTATATATTCAAATTCCTTATAGGACTGATTCAACACAGATTTAATTGTCTCGCCTATACAGTTCTGTGCATTATAACACACCGTTATAATGGTGAATCTATTTCTTTTCATCAGTCTGCTCCGAATCATATGTTATATATATTAATCTATACCGTTTATCTTGTCTCTCCGTCCCCTCTGATAACTCTGTTTTTCCATTCTTCCTTAATACGAAATCCATCCTTAACAGAATCCCTTCTCAGTTCAATAACTGATAGCATTTTTTCATATGGCGTGCTTGGAAAAACAGCATAACCTATCTGATCACCATTCGCCAGAATCCATACCTTAACTCCATCAACTTCCTTCTCCACATTGTCGCGCTGCTCATAATCTGCCTGTCTTACCCACAGATGCTGCGAATAAAAAACATCCAAATACAATACCATGACCGGCAGCATGACCATTAAGAATAAACCATTAGCAAATTTCATTGCATGCTTTTCAGAATATGCTCCTATTGCAAGTGCTATTAATATAAAGGAATAGATAAGTCCATATCTCATTAGTGGCGCGGTTGCAAACCAAAAAATAAAACCGGTAATTGCATTGACATATATAAATGCCCTTATATTTTCTTTAAGTTTAACTGCACTGACCATGTGAAACAGCAATACCAGCATTGCCGCTACTGCCAGTATAAAAATAATATTAAAAATTGTGGAATTACTGCGAAACCATATCGGAAACCATTCCCAGAGCTTCATGTTGTACAATGAAGTGTCTTTTAATGCCCTGCCCCATACCATGATTTCTATTTTATCATAATTCAATACAGCTTCGGGCATTTTCCAGTCAACCTGAAACAAATCAATTACCGAATAAGGATATATCAGATACCCGGAAATCAGCACACTTCGTATCATCCACGGAAGCGCCACTGTCAATATTCCCGCAATCAGCAGGCTCCCTTCCGACCGCCATTTTTGATTTTTATATATCAGCCAAACCGGATACAGAACCAACATAGCCATTGGAGCTACAGAAAGCTTTAAGGTTACTCCCCAAGCCACCAAAATTACCAAAGTAATCCGTGCCCTTGTATCCTGTATATCATTTTCAATAAATTCCATACACTTTATAAAAATGTATCCTACTAGCAACAGTGCCATTGTATCTGTAGAGGGTGATGACAACATGGAGCGATTCATAACAATGTAAATAATGACTGCCAGTTTCAGAAAGTCTGAAGTCTGAACCGGTTTCTCCTTTGTCAGAAATCTGTTTGTTCCAATTGCATACCACAGCATCTCACATGCCACGAATCCATTAACCGTATGCATCGACTGACTTACCAGCCACTTCAAGCTGAATAATGCCTGTAATGGAATGAAAGCACTATTATATGCAAAGCGAAAATGTAAGTTTCCAAGACCCTTCACCACACCGTATTCTTCTACCCAACGGATTGCCTGTGCATGATATAATGCTGTATCGTAATGTTGCGGTGAAAGTGAAGTATAATAAATCGTCGCAAGCGCTCCCCAAAACAAAAGTACCAATATGATACCATTCATACCATCTTTTCTGAATTTCAACGTCCCCATAAGCCCCTGTTTAAGATCAAATAAAAGAAACAAAAGGGTAATGATACTTAACACTAAACATGCCAAAGTACCCACTTTATAAAATAAGCTAAACACCTGTGCATATACTGTCAGAAAGCATAATCCAATTGCAATATATAAATCCGTACTCCAGCATTTTGATTGATCCCTCTTATTTAGCGCATGTCCCACTCCATAACCGATGATATAAGTTGGCAATAGAATAATAATCCAACTTAAGACAACTGATATCATTTATCTTCCTCACTTTTCTTCAAATTTGATTCTTGTAACTGTCCATCCACGATATGTAAAATCCTGTTCTTCCAAGATTCTGGTCTGTTTTCTCAAATCTTCTGCTATCTTCTCTCCTGCGCAGGGAATATAAAAGTAATATCCCGCCTGTCCGTTCAATAACTCTACAGCCACATCAGCCGATGTTATATTACACAATGAGAAGGAAGAACTATTACTATTTTGATAGAGAGTATGACATTTATGCTCTTTATCCCAATATTGCATTGTCAATTCATCTGTTTTACAGTATGAACCCATAAAGAACCATGTTCTATCTCCCATTACCGGATAAAACATAATGTTATTTTCCTTTACAACATCAGTTAATGCCTTATCTAACGCTTTGTCAAAGTAACGATATTGTTGATTATACACCATGGAATCACTGAGGTATTCCCCCTGACAGGTACTAACCATATTTACTTTACCAACATTATATTTTTGAAAAACTATTTTAGTGAGCGGATCAATGGTCAAATAATTGGATACCAACATTATCATAATTATGGCCAGTGCAAATACATATCTATAGCACACACGCCCCATAAGCTCTATTCCCATAATTGTCAGGAGGTTTAGTACTATAATATGTGTATCAATATACCTTGCATGATTTACTGTTTCAAACAAACAGCTAAAAGCAACAAAAAACATGTCACTAAGAAGTATCGGAAAAATCAGATTATTGATTATTCTCTTTTTCAGCAGCAGAATAATAATTGCACCAAGTGCCAATATACTTAATATCCAATTAAAGTTAAGAATATACATAACCTTAAGCTTCTGCAGGATATAGATTCCATCAAGCTTAAAGCCGCCTACTCCATCCCAATTAGGTAATTTGATATACAGGTAAAGCCATGACAAACCAACCATAAGCATGCCCCAATAATGCTTACATTTCACTATATGCTTCAGGTTTCTATTTCGAATCCAGTCAGCTAAAACAATACCTGCTGCATATCCTGCATATGCAACAATTGCGGTTTCTTTGATAAAACAAAAGACAAATGCTATCGTCAGATGTATTATCCATCTTTCCTTTATTGATGAGTAAATCAATAGCGGAAACAGTAGAATAACCCATGAATCCCAATAATTATAACTACTTAATCCCAGGATAAACGGAGATGTTACATAAAAGACAGCCATTATCGCATATTCAAGATCAGATCTGTCCTTGACAAAATGTTTCATTATACCATATACACATGCCTCGCTTCCCAATATCAGTATAATGGTACCCGCTGCCATACCGGTTGACAAGCTTCCCCAAAGTACCTCAAGGATCTTATTCATCGCAATATATGTCATATCCAAATGTCCGCAAAAGGAAAGTTGTGATAAATTAAATATATCCGATAATTGAACCTCATCATGTATATACTGATAAACATAAGCGCCATCCCATCTGGCTTCAGATCCTGATTGTACAATTACAACTATAAGTGTAAGAATTTCTGCTAAAATAATATATTTATGACTGACAATCCATTTACAGCATGCATGCCACGATATTCTGTCCGGCATTTTCTTATTATAGATCCAGTTAAATAAAACCGGGACAATACTTGCCAGGCAAATAACTACATAGGATCTCCAAAATTCCGGATGCCCTGCCATCTCCAGTTCATTTTCTCCTATTACAGTTAACAATCCAAATATAACTGCCATACCAAGATCTATAACCAAAAATTGTTTGTAAATCATCCATTTTGAAAGTATGGCAATACACTGGGCAATCATCCAGCAAGACATACTCCCTATCAAAAGAAATAAATGCTTATGTGATGAATATCCATATAAAATATGCCCGGTAGCTGCCAGCACAGCCGTAGCGCCAAATACATATGCTATTGCAAACAATACTGTCAATATCAGTTGCAAGTTTTCTTTGTTATTTCTTATCTGCTTCATATATTTATCCTTCAAATATCTTATTTATTGCCAGATAATGCTGTTAAGCCACCGGTTGTGCAAAATACACATAAGAATAATGCCAAAAAACATCAAATAAATATAATAAATTAATTAACGCCATTCCACCCAGACAGACTTTGCTAATATCACGCTCAATTCTAAAAAGTCGATTTTTAAAAACTAATGGAAACAAAGCATATATGGGAAGAAAATATCTTCCGGATATCCCGTATATTTTCCGGTCATTGATTAATGTAGATGCAAAATACATAGCTATTAATACACTAAAAAATACTGCACCCGCTATTCCTGCTATGATATATCTCTTCTTTTTTTCAATCGGATTATTCCGTGAATCCTCAAGGCTTAAAACAGATATTAATCCAACTACAGCACACATCCACGATGGCAGAGTATATAAGTCCCGGCCAACATATCGATCTGCTGCCAAAATCTGTCCAAGCGATGTTGCTATATATCTTTCCGGTATTTTAAATCCGGATAATTCCGGGAATACGGAATTTCCCAATACGACCAAAAAGTCCTTTGGATTACTCAAAATATACTGAATGCTTACTCCATCATTACCAGCGGTAGATGGTGCCAGTCCACTCGTACTCAATAAAATTACCAGTGGTACTAAATAAACACAAATCCCTACTATAATAACAAGTGCCAAACCTGCTAATATACACATCTTTCTTTTAGAAAAATGTGCTTTATTAAACGGTACTAATAATATTAAAGCTCCAAACCATACATAAACCGTCTTAATTGGAATCATTAATATACATATTGTAATATATACCCCGATTTTCTTCCAGGATATCTGATCCGGTGTCCTATAAAGGTAATAAAAATAAGACACCAGAAAAATACACAAAGCCAGATTAATTCCATCATAAGAAAATGAATTCGCTAAATAAATAACCTCCGGCACAAGCCCAAGACAGGCTATGAACGTTTTTCCGTATGGAATCAGCTTTATTGAAAGCATTATAATTGCAACTGTAAATATTAAATTGGTCATTCGCCCCAGAAGTAATAGCATATGACCACTCCCCCCGCAAATACGAACCACTGAAATCATTAATGCCGAAGGCAAATATACATACCATGCCTTACTTGAGACCGTGCTGATTTCCCGTGCAGGCACCATATCGTTAATATTTCCTTTGGGAAATGTTGAATACCAATCTGAAATACTTGCAGCGTCATGCAAATATATCGCACTATCATAATCATCCGCTCGCAGTAACACATATCCCTGTTCATTCTTTGATTGAATATGCATAATCCTATTCGACAGATCATATGCTTCTAAAAAATGGGCATATTCATCACCTGCTGAAAGCGGCGGCATTACATAGCAAAATACGATACTTAAAGTTATGGCAAGCAAAAAATAAATTTTATCTATCGAAAGCACACTACTGTCAATTAATATAAGTATTAATGCAAATGCTATCAGTAATATAATACTTAACGTCAAATAATAATTGCGGTAATTACCACTATATTCAATTAAATGAACCTGGGTCACCAATATATTCGACTTCTCATTGATTTCCAGATAATAACTGCCTTTATCCAGTACTAACGGATTCTCTTTTGAGAGCTGCAAAATACTGTCTCTTTTCCCTGTTAAAGTCACCTGTTCAAACAACTGGTTCCATACCATTTCATGATTGGTATTATATAATGTAAGCTCAATATCTACAGGCTGATCTGCTTTCGCATCTGCAACAACAATCTCCCTTATCGCCCCAATCGTTACACTAAATCTGCCATCTGTCACCTGTGGTATATGTGAAACGGGTCTCGCAATATCTTTCAGCTTCATATTCCAAAATGCCAATAAAAACAAAGCTCCCATCAACCACAACAATATTTTTTTAATACTAATTGCATTTCTAAACACTTTTAATTTTTCCATTAGGCATATACCTCAAACTACTATTCATCTTCCGCCTGTCAGCACACCCCATATAACAGGACAGTATTTTTTTAGTATTGCTGCTGAAAGAACACATAGAATCACCGTAATTACAGGGGCCAGTAAATAATCCATCAGTGCAAAAATACTTCCGTTTCCAAATATAATAAAAAAAAGTTTTTCTATTGCCTCCAAAAAAATGTCATGTATACAATAAATATAAAATGAAACTGTATACCACCATTGCAGATCATGTACAAATAAATTGCTCCCAACAGCATACCATAAGGATATACACATAACTATCTGCGCATAAATATTTGAGAATATCCCTTCATCAATAAATAACATATTGATCAAAAGAAAGATTATCACTACTATTCTTGCACCTGACATCAACCATTTTTGTTGAATTTTAGGAATCTCTTTATGATTAATGCCAACATATGCACCACAGCAATATAAAGTTAATGAATTAACATCTATATCCATTTTATTTCTAAAAACTATCGGAGTAAATAAAAGTACAATAATAACAACGAGTCCACTCAGAAACTTTTGATGATTTTTTAGCAAAACATATATAACAGGAGTGAACATAATGAATAAAATCAAATCTTTCAGGAACCATAGTGTATAATAACTGTTATTCCCAACCCAATCAAACCATGCTGATAATGTAAACGGAATAGCCTCTCCATTATTAATATATGGGCCAATTTGCGGAATATGGGATAACACACACATATATATGTAATAAATACTGCACCATATAATATATGGTATCAGAATTGTTCTTACTCTCGTTCTGTACTTATAAAAAATCTTCTTCATTTCAAAGGTTCGGAAAAAAAGATAACCAGATATTATGAAGAAAAACGGAACACATATATTTTGTAGCTCTCTCTCCCACTTTTCTACAAAAACAATCAATCTACTAAACAGATCCGTCCTCTCCAGCAATGCATAGCTTTCAACATTGTATGTGTGAATCTTAATCACACCAAATGCAAGCCAGAATGAGAAAAATGTAATTTTATTTCTAAATTGTTTTTCTCCGGCTTCTTTATATGCTTCCACATTATTTTCTCCTCAAAACCAATCTTATTTTTCTTTTAAAAGTACATATTCTATTCTTCATGCACAACTTAAGAAAATCTGTTCTCTTTACGCAAAATTCTTTCTGATATTTTATCAGTTCATATACGCACTCTGCATATTTTCTTCCGGTAAAAATCTCTACTCCTGAGGATTTAAGAAAAGCATCTGCCGCCTGCAGATATTTCTGATATTCCTCCTCGGTAATATTGTTTAGGAACCGGTCAAGCCCATCCAAAGATTCAAACCGGAAATAATCAATAAAAGCTTCTTCCGGAATATAGTGCTTCACATTCGGTGCACCGGCATAAACCGGCACAATTCCTGATGTAAAACAGTCCAGAATTTTTTCGGTAATATATCCGGGCAGATTCCTGGAATTTTCAAAACAGATGGCAAACTTATAGTTCTTCATAACCTCTGCCTTGCTTACAACCGTTCCCCCATATGCCGGATGCCTCTCTCTGCTCCATCCGGTTCCATAGAAATCAAACTGAGCCTTTTCGTTCTTCTCAAAGTAAGAAATAACCCGTTCGCGCTCGCTATATAATTCATTTCTATCGGTAGATTTCTTATTTCCGGAAATAGAAGTAAGTAGTTTTTTATGCTCCCAGGAAACAAATTCCCTATGATCCTCAAAATAGTATGGAATTGTTCTCTTAAAAACTGTCTGTTGATCCACCCAATCATCATTCCATGTCATAATGTAGGGGAAATACTTTCCAAGCTTCTTATATCCTTGCGGAGAATTCCATGGATAAACGGCTGGTGGTTCTGCATTACAATAAACCATCCTGGATGACTTTCCGGCACGGATAATTTGCTCCATCCATACGGGATTCTGCTCAAAGAAAAGAAACCAGTCAATTTCTTCAAGACTCTCATATATGTCTATGGTATGAAATTGATCTCCTCTACGATCAAATTCCGCTTTCATGTCAGAATATGGAGTATAGCGATTATCCGGATTTTCTATCGGATTATCCACTTCAAATAAATGATCTTTCATTAAGGATTCTATCCAAGGAATCACCGCAAATTTCATCTGTTTTTAAATACCTTTCGCACAAGTCTGTAAAAAATGATTTTTCCAATTCCGGCTTTGGTATAATTTCCATGCCTGCAGATATAACGGAACTGATCAACGTTCTCTTTCGTTCTCCTCCGGACTGCCGTCACGAATGCCTGATACAATAATTCATCAATCTGATCATCCAGCTCCATGGATAATCCGAATAATTCAAACACCATGCCCTTCATATTCATACGGGATAAGAAATACTCTTTGCAGCCGTTCTGCTCCCTTTCCCTACTGGAAAGACTTCCCTCTACCGGGCGGTAAATCCATGTAGTAGCAGCTTCCCCCCGGTATACATCTCCGATAATTCCTGCCACAATCGGCATCTTGCTGGATTCATCAAGAGAATATGAGATATACCTCGTAAGCTCCTCCGGATCCATATATTTATACATATTTCTGATAAAGAAACCGCCATACATACCGGGATATTCATTACGCAAGGCATGCCTTCGATCAAAGGGATCCTCAATTCCCCGTTTACCGAAATCATTAACGGTTTGATCATTTTCTCTGGCTCCCGCGGTAAAATATCCAATATAATTTACATTCTGTTCCAGGAACTTATATTTTCTTTCAAGCTGCTGATCATCACACCAGTAATCATCCCCATCCAGAAAAGCAACATAAGGAGTATCACAGATACGCAGAGCCTCGTTCCTGTTTTGGTTGGTTCCCTGATTATTCTCATGATACAGCACCTTCATTTTCCCGGGATAATTTTCCTCATACTGCTTCAGAATTTCCTGTGAACGGTCCTTTGAAGCATCATCGGAAACAATGATCCGGTATGGAAAGGATGTTTTCTGGGCAAGCACACTGTCCAATGCCTTTGCAATATAAAGTTCCTGATTGTAACAGGTGATCACAACAGATACCTTATATGGATTTGTATCCTTCTGCTGCGCCTTTACCATATCATCAAGTGATATCATAAGCTCCCTACTCCTTATTTATTGTAGAACATCTTCTTTTCTTCGAAGAACAGTCTGTCCCTCTGTCACCTCATAGATCTGATCCGCATTTCGTATAGTCGTGAGCCGGTGTGCAATGATCACCATGGTTTTCAGCCCCTTAAGGCTTTCAATGGCTTCCATAACTGCCGTTTCGGTTTCGTTATCCAGCGCTGAGGTTGCTTCGTCAAGTACCAGAATCTCCGGATCATAGTATAATGCCCTGGCAATTCCAATTCTCTGGCGCTGGCCTCCCGACAACCGGACACCACGATCACCGACAAATGTGTCTACTCCCTTATCCAGGGTCTGTACGAAGTCATAGAGCTGTGCTTTCTTAAGTGCCTCTTCTACCGCAGCATCGTCTATGTCCTCATCCCGGATGCCAAATGCCACATTATTGCGTATCGTATCATCCGACAGGTAAATGGATTGTGGAATATATCCCAGCATATGATGCCAGGAATCCATATGATCATAAATATTCATGCCATCCACCAGAATGTGTCCCCTTTGGGGAATCAGAAGTCCCAGAAACACATCGGCCAGAGTTGTTTTACCCGCTCCGGAGCTTCCGATCAGGGCAACGGTCTCCCCCTTGTGAATCGTAAGCTCTATATTACCCAGTACTTCTTTTTCTGCATCCTCATAGGTATAAGAGATGTCCTTAAGTTCAATCTTTTCTTTCAGATGCCAGGTTTCCGCCTTGTCTTTTACTTCTTCCTGCTCTTCCGGTACAAAATCCTCGATTGCTTTCAAATCATCATAAATCAGATCAAGAGCCGGCCGGCAGTACATGATACTGTTTACATAGGCATTGATCTTTCCAACAGAAGGAAGCAAACGAAAAGATGCCACTGCAAACGCCGACATCTGCACAACGAACGCTGTCAGGTCTCTTCGTCCCCACAAAAGCTTTGCAATCACTGCAATGATCATACCCACAATGCAGACCGTTTCCAGAATATACTTGGGTATTGTTGCCAGCATCTCATTGTTCTTAGCCCCTTTGATCAGCTTTTTATATACATCTTTATAAGAATCCACGAAGAACGATTCACGGTTTAATACCTTAACCTCTTTGATTCCTCCTAAGGATTGATTAATCCACTGATAAAGCTGTGCATTATACGCCTCGTTCTGTTTTCCGATTCTTCTTGAATACTTTCTCGATAGCAGGGTAAAGAAACCGACACAAATTACAACCAATCCTAAGATAACGATGGAGATCGTCGGACTGGTATAGAACAGATATATGCCGAGACATAGTACAACAGCAACTTCAGCCAATACCTGCAGGGATGCATTGATAAGCTGCATGAACTGACCGGTATCATATTGAAGGCTTCTTTGAAGCTCAGATATATTACGATTCAGATGGAATGTATAAGGCTCCGCCATATAGGTAGACAACAGCTTCGTTGCCAGCTGCATTCTTGTTTTATAAGAAAACTTCAGCATGGCATTCTGCATCACGGTAAGATAAGAATTCTTCAGAATATAAACAATACAGATCATACCTCCGAGTGCAATCAGGAATTGATCCGTAGACTGGAAATGAAACCACTCATAAATCCGCCTCAGTGATGCCTCCCCCTGAACTCTTTCCGGTTCCATCATTACCTGAATAAAGGGAAGAAACACGGATACTCCGAGCAGTTCCATAAAACTTCCGATCAGGATCAGTAAAAACACTCCCAGAAGCTGCATTTTCTCTTTTCTTGTAAATATATAGTTTAATTTTTTAATCATCTTGCAACCTGACTTTCTATCGTAATAAACCAGTCACAGATGGCATTGTTGACATCATGATTATTCAGCCATCTGGCCGGCGAAACAACGGTCTTCCTTTCGCTTCGGTCAAGCCATGCCCCCCACCAGCTGAAGGTACTGTTGGCAATGATATGAGCCGTGCACTGACTCATCAGATACATATCCAGATAGTCCGGATCTCCATCCTCATGTTGTACCAGGCACATTCCGTCCTCGTATAAGTTCTGTTTCACCCACTCCGGATCATCGGTAAAGATATAGAATTGGGGATTTTGTATATGCTCACGCATATAATCCATCGCTTTGCGGTAATATGTCAAAGTACAGATTCCACCATAAATCCCGGCGTTTCCGGATTGCAGATAATCTCCTCTGCGAACATGGACGCTGACCGAATTGCTTCCTTTCATCTGGCGCACCATATCCTGCTTTCTGTCTGTTATTTCCTGCGGAAACGTAAAATCCTCAAGAATCCGGTTTCGAATTTCTTTAAAATAACATTCATTCTGCCAGTACCCGCTTAAATATACAGAGTCCTTTTGCAGTACGATATCCTGATAGCCCTTATCGAGATCTTCGGTATATATACAGGGATGCTTATATATCCTGGTAGTGAATGCCTTCTGTATGCGTGAAGCATCGTTGGTATATCCTTTCAGGCGGCATATCTCCCTCTGATCAGCCACCTGAAACGGCAGCTTAAAGATTCCCAGTTCAAACTTTCTTAAGGTCTGCTTCGTATGATAAAAGGACAAATCCAGTTTTACATCTTTTCCTAATAACTGTAATCTCCGGTACAAGGCATATTGAAACATCTGATTGCCCAGACCACCGGTCACTTCAACAATAATCATAACTCTATCCTATCTTAATCAGATCTCCCAGCTTCTTCTCGAAGCTTTCATGCTCGAATTTTCCGAAACCGCCTTCCTGATAAAAGGTGATTTCTCCAAAATAAATTCTGCCCTCAATGGAATAGAAGTCAATTCTTACACTGGGCATACCTTCAGACAACCTGCCTGCGAGCTGAAGCATTTTCTCCAGGCCTTCCGGTTTAAGGATCTGCACCTCCGGATTATTAGGATATTCGAAGCGTTCATTGATATACTTCCAGTCTGTTGTGTACAGATTTCTTTCATGCTTCGTAAATCTTCCAAAGTCTACCTGAATCAGTGCCGGTTTCCCATGAAAGCAGTAAATCTTATAGTCCTTCAACTCTGTATGGGACTCATCCACCATATACTGTTCTGCAATAATTCTTGGTTTGATGTCCTTATAAGGCCATTCACGGCTTGCCCAGAAATAATTCGTGTTCATACAGGCAGCAAGTTTCTTTTCCGCCTGTTCTCTGTCAAAATGCCGCCTGTCTTTACAAATGACAACACTTGCAGAGTCATGGGTACATTTCAATACAAACTGATCCGGAAGCGTATCAAACGGAATCTCTTCTGCAGAATTCCATACTCCCAATAAGGGAATCAGATACTCCTCTCCGATCCGTTCCTTTACAAACCGGCGGACCTCATATTTATCTGCCATGCCCGTATATTCCGGTCTGCGTTGATAAAGCTTTAACCAGTTCAGCTTCTCATTAAACAGAACCGGATGCTTCAAATGAAGCTTCTTTCCAAGCTTCACATAATACATCATCTGAATATATAATTTATCCGGAAGCTGTTTATTAAATACAAAACAGATCTTGCGACAGATTCTCCGGCTAAAATTCATACCATCTTTCATATCAGGACACTTTCTCCCTTATTGTTCGGATTGCTTCTCCCACAAATAGTAGCATATTCCCGGGAAGATATCCACAGATTTTAGGAAACCGGCAGATGTATTTCAGGTTCTTATTACGTATTACCCAGGTATACAGCAGTCTTTTGAGCGTCTTTTCCAACACCCTGCCATCGTAAATCCCGGTTTTTTCATTTGCTGTTACAAATCTCTGTAATAAAGCAGAAGCCTCAACAAACTCTTCAAAGCTTTGTGGTTTTCTCTCATATACCCAGTCATGATATACCTGCTGTTCTTCTCCGGATAATGTGATTTTTAACTGTTCGAGCTGCTTTTGACGCACCCGGTCCGCATTGGTAACCTGATTACCGTTCGCCGTATTCGAAATCTGTTTTTTATGCACACGGTAATGTAACAGGATTTCCGGCACCATCCCGATTTCATGAGTCCCGGCTGCTCGTACAGCGAACTCATAATCCTGTGCTGTCCGGAATGTTTCATCATAAAAAAAGCCCTCTTCAATCAATTCTCTGCGCATCATAAATCCGGGATGGGCAAATACCGGACGAATCAGCATTCTGCACCGCAAAACTTCCGAATTACCCCGAATCCGGTTCACCAGATCGGATTCTCCAAAGTTCTGCGCATGACAACTGATCAGATAAATGGAAGGGTGTTCTTCCAAAAAGGCCACCTGTTTTTCAAAACGTGTCAGTTCTGAAATGTCATCCCCATCCATCCGGGCAATATATTTTCCTTTAGCAATACGCAGACCTTTATTGAGGTTCTTCGTAAGTCCGCAGTTTTCTTCATTACAAATCAGTTGAATCCGCGGATCATGGAAAGCACGGATCTTTTCTACCGTATGATCCGAGGAACAGTCATCATAAATAATCAGTTCAAAATCTGCGAGTGTCTGATTCAGAATACTTTGCAGGGATTCTTCAATATACAATTCATCATTATAAGTGGACATAATCACACTGATTAATGGCTGTTTCAAGGTTTCTTCCTCTCTTTTATCCCATTACAGTTTCACTTTGGCCCGAACCCGTACTAACAATAAAACGCTGCGGTAATGCTTTCCCAATATCATCCAAAGCAGCAGCTTTTGCTGCCTTGGAAGCTGTGCCCCTTTTAATGGTTCCAGCTTCTTCCTCACTTCTGTATGCCGGCAGACATCCTTTATAAACGGAAGCTCCTGCCTGCGATCGGTCTGTTCATAATATCGGATTCCCTGACGCAGATAAGCCATCAGATTTACCCATAAATACATCGCACGTCTCACATGGGTTTCCGGTTCAATCTTCATGTGGACTGCCCATTCATCCAAAGTTTTTCCAAAAGAAATTGTCTGATTAAGGCGTTCCTTATGAAATGCCTGGGAAAAGGAATTCGGATTCTGACAGTAATGATAATAAATCTTCGATGTAGTGACTGCTTTGTTTGCATGTTCACAGAACCGGAGGCTGAATATCGTATCTTCACTCAGATATTCACGTTCCGAGGGAAAGCAGATATTATGCTCTTCTATAATCTCCCTTCGAAAAATGGACATACAGGATGAGAAGCCCCGCAAATCATCCTTCTCCGGCTGGTCACCGAAATAATGCGGAACAAATTCTTTTAAGAATGCTTCCCCCACATATTCTCTGTCTGTGATATGTGGAATACGCACTACCTGACGCTCCTGTGTCTCTATCTGGTATCCATAACAGCACAAGTCTGCCTGTGTATGCTCCATAAGTTCGAAAAGATCCCTGCAGGTATCCGGATCGTAATAATCATCCGAATCAAGAAAAACCACATACGTTCCCGTAGCTTTCTGCAGTCCTAAGTTTCTTGCAATCCCCTGTCCTTCATTTTCCTTATGATATACGGAAATCCTCAGATCTGCTCCTGCCAGTTCATCACATAATTCCCCGCTCCGGTCAGTTGAGCCATCATCAATCAAAAGAATTTCAATGTCAGCTAAGGATTGCCGTGTCAGGGACTCAACGCATCGTTTCAGATAATTTTCCACATTATAAACCGGTACAATTACCGACACCTTACTTTTTCTGTCAGTCATAAGCTCTTTTCATCCATTGATCCAGCAATCTTTGAATATGATGTGCCATGATCTTCTCATTATAACGTTTCTCTACCGCCTGCTGTGCTGTCTTCCCTATCCGTTCCCGAAGCTCTTCACTGTTAAGAAGACGCTCCATCTGTTTTTTTAACTGCGAAACATCCTCCGGCTGATATAAAAGGAAGTGATCTTCCCCTTTGTATGCTTCTATACTATAGACATCTGCCACAATAACTGCCTTTCCCATCGCCATCTGCTGCAGGAGTGTCATCTGTCCATAGGAATAATTAAACTGCTGCAGGGGAAGGATACAGAACAGCGCTCCTTCGATCTGCTTCTTAAACTCCTCTACCGGAACAGCTCCCAATACTTCAATATTGGGATTTTCCGTCTTGAGATCCGCATTTCCGATCAACCGGAGCTTTACCTGTGTATTCAGCAGATCATACGCTTTTATTAACGTATCCCAGTCCCGCTTATAATAACCGGCACAAAGGATATAATTTTCTGTCTGTTCCGGATTGGATTCCCTGTCATTATGGTGATTCGGTATGTCCTTCTGAAAGAACTCAAAATCCGTCCCGAATGCAATAAACTGTGCTTTGTCAATCAGCCATGGATGGCACTTCTCATAATAGGTTTTCTGATGTGGCGTATGATAAATGACTCCATCCAGTGCCTTACTGGCATACTGCATCAGTGAAAGACTCCTGCCACTTTCCCTGGCACTATTAAATGCCCCGATATCAAATACAATATGTCGATAATTTCCCTTGCCAAACAGCCGTCTCCATAAGCAAAGCACGATTCCGCTCTGCATTCCGTGAGAGAGCACCAGATCATACTGCTTCAACCTTGGAAGCACCCGTAATGTCTGCCAGATATAGAAGCGCAGTTTATTTTTTTCAAATCTTTCAAGGAACGGGAAAGACCGGATATCTACGACATCCACCTGATACTCCTCTCCCTGCCCATTTTCAAAATACCGAAAGAACCAGTATGGCTTTCCTTCTACCACATAATCCGGCGGCTGTTTATCCGGGGGCGGATCCTTCACATATTCAACTTTCCAATTAACAAGTACCAATATTTTCATCCGCTTTTACCCGGCACCTTTACTCTCAACACATGACCATTATTCACTGAGTCGGATGACCGCAATGTCTCCCATCTTCTGCACACAGTCCTTTGAAGGATAAATTCCCATGTCCTGCAATTGCTGTGAATCCAGAATCGTCTCACGTTCCTCATCCGTAACCCGCTCATAATTAACACCACAGTAATATTTAAACAATTCAATCCAGGAATTACTTACCTGATCGGCACGCCCAAACGTCAGACTGTAATCACTGATCATTCCCTTGGTGATCGTCTTATATGTGTCATCCACAAAGGGGTAATTTCCACTCTGCGGTCTTCCAACTACCAGCACCTTCATACCGCTTTCATACTCATCAAGCTGCTCCAGCCGGTTCTCCATCCCATAAGCAAGCATTTGAAATTTATTAGATTCCGCCTGCAGCATCCGGACAAACACACCGATAAAAATGCACATAAATACAGCCATATAAACCATACTCACCCGTATTGGAATCCCTGCTTTAACCTTAACGTATGGTAAAAGTAAAACCGGTAATAAATATGCCAGATTCATTGTACACAACATCAAGAGTCCCGTTTCAGCATATATCGAGGTCCCTGGCGCCATCAAAATTACAACTTCCAACATCATTGGAATCAGCACTACTAATGCAATACCACATAATAGTCGAAGCGGTTTCTGATAGATTTTATTCTTCCAGACAAGAAAAGCCAAAAGCAGAAGTGTAAATATCATCAGTACTAAATTTATGTATTTTCTTCCATGCCAGGAATTATATATAATGGCATCTTCAAAATAATATTGTTTAAACACCAGATAAATTTCATGAATACCAGAGATAAAATTATTGGCAAAATTATTCCATAAACGATCTGAACCTTTGGAATGATCTTTAGTCAAATATCCAATCTTATCAAGAAAAGTAAAAAGTCCAAGGTAAAATGCCATTCCAAGACCGCCTCCTAATAAGAAACGACCAGCCTTTTCCCACAGAACTTTTCCCTCTTCCTTATTTTCAATTACTTTTACTAATAGCCAGAAACCACAAATCGTAATCGCAACCGCAATATATGCCTGATATAAGCCAAGTGAAAAAAGAATACATATGCTTCCTAATAATAAGGATATTACTCTTGATCCCTGAATAAGTAATGCTGCTGCAATCACCGCCAGTAAAAAACCACAACAATATCCATCTGCCGCATAATCATATGTCAGAAGATCGGCCACGGAAGGAGTACAGACTACAATTACACCCACTATTAATCTGTCAAAAGCATTTGCCCACTCAAAAACCTGCCACAAAATCACTACACTTGCCAGCAAAAACAAAATACACATAGCAGTAATAAGTGAGGGAAGGATCATTCCATCTCTCCAAAAATCAAAAAAGTGCAGGAAAAACCGCCCCAGATTGTCCTCAGAGCCATACCCATTCACGTGATGAAACACTCCAAATGTAAAGCCATCTGCATTATTCATCTGCCCGCTCAAAAAGGGGAAGTAAACAAATAACGAAACAATTGCAAGTAAAATAAATTCGGGACTGGAAACTGCTTTTTTCAGTTTATTTATTCGTTCATCTAAATTCTTATTTTTCATCCTGCTTAATATAATCATTCTCCTTCAGAGAATACTTTCCTCCCTTTAAGAACTTGTGTCTGATTACCCACCAGCCGGGCACCCAGATATATTTATGCATCGCCGGTGAAGCGCTTCCAATCATCCAGCAGTTGCGATCGCACTTCTTCGTGCATTCACGCACCTGTTTTGCCTGATCGGAATGCCATAACTCATCCCATGTCTGATTACGGAGATTTCCCATAACTGCCTTCTGTGCCATGCCGTTACAGGGAATAACATCACAGAACGGGTCAATGAAGAACGCATTCTTCGACATGTCGCATGGAAGCAGACGTTTATTACCATAGATGTAATTAATCAGTCCATGATTAAAGTATGCCCGGAACCATTTCTTAGGAGAATTGCTCTGTAATAACTCATTAATCAACTTCTCAAAATTCTGAGCAACCTTTAATTTATTATCAATTTTGTTATCGGTCTTACGGAAATAAAAGGAATTATGAAGCGTTGCTGTTGCAAATTCCATCCCCATATCATTCGCAATATGGTAAAGCGGTACCAGATCCTCACAGTTCATATCCTGGACCGTCATACCGAATCCCACATCCGGATGTCCCATTTCAACCAGTGTTTTCAATGTATTATACCCTCGGTTAAACCCATCCGGAATGCCACGGATCTTATCATTCGTCTCCTGCAGTCCTTCGATACTGATACGGATCCCCACCTTAGGAAACTCCTTACACAGTGCAATAATGCGGTCCGTGAAATATCCATTCGTAGAAATAACAATCCGGTTACTCTTCTTATAAAGTTCTCTCACAATATCCGGAATATCCTGCCGTACAAACGGTTCCCCACCTGTAATATTGGTAAATGCCATCTCAGGAAGCTTCTTAATATCTTCCAATGTAATTTCTTCACTTGGCTTGGTAGGATCCTTAAAGCAGTCACACATATTACATCTTGCATTACACCGGTAAGTCACAATTACCGTTCCGTATAAGGTTCTCTTTGCCATGATTATTTCCTCATCTTTCTATCTTTCCTTCATTCTGAACCGTCTAAACAGCCTGATACCATTTCAAAAGCTTATGAGTATACTCTTCCACGCTGTCAAAACATGTTTTTCTACAATTTTCTGCATACTGCTGACATCTCCTACGGTCTGTCCAGAGCAACCGGATCTTTTCAGTAAGTGCCTCTACATTACCGGCTTCAAAAAGCTCTCCCGTCTCGCCATCCCGTACAAGCTCCGGAATTCCTCCCAGCTTTGATCCAAGCACCGGTGTCCCGAAGCTTATCGCTTCCATCACCGAAAACGGACAGTTTTCGTACCATTCGGATGGAATCACACAGAACCGTGCTTCCCGGATAACCCTGCTCAATACCTTTCCCTGCAGAAATCCCATATTCTTCACATTTCCGCATTGTTCCACCTGTTCTTTGCATTCTCCATCTCCTGCAAATACAAAAGAAATTTCCGGAAGTGCCTTTGCTGCCTGTAGAAGAGTCTGCACTCCTTTTTCTCTGGTGTATCGCCCGAAATATAAAACATAATCCTTCTTTTCTACAGGCTCCGGAGTCTGTGCTTCAATAAAGTTATGAAGTGTCACCAGCTTCGACTTTAACAACGGACTGGTTGCTAACTGCTGTTCCATAAACTCACTCGGACAGATAACCACATCGACCTTGGCATATGTCTTCTTCCAGTCATAAAATTTGGCTTCTATTGTGCCAAGCATGCTTTTTACAAAGGAATTATGAATGCAGCGATACCGGGTACAGTTTCCTTCATGCTGTGAAAGGCAGCGTGAACAGCGTTCTCCGCTTGCAGGAACCAGCATCATATGATTCGGACATACCCATTGATAATCGTGCGCCGTAAAAATAATACGAACGTTTTTTTGATTTTTCTTCTCCCAGTCACGTACTGCCTCAATCACAGAAGGCGTAAGCTGGAAGTTGATATTATTCAGATGTACCACATCCGGTTCAAAATCATTAAGTACCGTCCACATCTTCCGGTATGCTTCTTTGGAATAGATAATGCGGAAGGGGTAAAGGAGCTTCTGTAATTTACCGGTATGGAAGTCCATGTTGGAGGTATAAACCTCCGCATGATTCCCCACAATCCTTCCTTCGTGTTCCATTCCAAAATATTGTACTTCATGTCCCTGACGCTGTAATTCTTCTCCAAGCTTAAATATATAGGTTTCAGAGCCTCCGTTCGGATAGAGGAATTTATTTACCATTAATATCTTCACAACCATAAACCTCCATGGTCTGTCGTACCACATCATCCCAGTTGTATTTCGTGCAGATAAAATCTGCAGCATTTCTGCAGTATTCGTCATGAATTTCCGGATGCGTGATCAACATAGAAAGCCTGTCCCGCAGATCCCCGGTATCTCCCTTCCGAAAGCTTACTGCCTTATCTTCAACCACTTCTGTATTCTCGGGGATATCACTGACCAGACAGCAATTGCCGTAGCTCATTGCCTCAAGCAGGCTGATCGCCATTCCTTCCACATCACTCGGAAGCACGAAGCAGTAGGCATTGGAGTATAACTCTTCCAGCTGTCTTCCCTGCACAAAGTGAGTGAAAACCACCCTGTCATCACTCTCTGCCATCTTCATCACCTGATGCATATATTCACCGGAATGGCTGCTGCCTCCGGCAATCACCAGTTTCATGTCTGTGTCAATGCCATGAAAAGCCTCCAGCAGATAATGAACACCCTTCTCCGGAACAATTCTTGCAAGGAATAAAATATACTTATCTTTCTGAAGTCCCCATTTTTCGGTGATTTCTTTTGCTTCCACCAACCGGGGACGGTCGATTCCATTGGGAATAAATATGGTTTTCCTACCATAAGTATCTTCAAAATATTGCTGTACATTCTTAGAAAGAACAATAATTTCATCCGCCTTCTCTGCGGCCATCCGTTCCCCGAATTTCAGCACCTTTGATGCAAAATTCCCCCATTTGGATCTCTGCCAGTCAAGTCCATGAATCGTTACAACCAGCCTCTTATGAAACAGATGGGGCAGCCACAGCATCGCACATGGGCCCTCTGCATGATAGTGATACACATCATAGTGCGTAAACAGGGCCCGGATACTCGCTAAAAAAGCATAAACAATTGCATTTAATTTCCCATTCTGGAAAGTCGGAATCGTAATAATCCGGATTCCCTTATAAATCTTATTGTGTTTTGTATCAAATTCTCGTCCCGAGACATGATAACCGGAACGATTGTAGGCATCTACCTGAATTCCCTGCCGGATCAGGCGTTCTGAGATCTGTTCCACCACAATCTCAACGCCCCCCTCTCTCGAGGGAATTCTTTTATGACCGATCTGTGCTACGTGAAAGGTATTTTCTTTTGCCTTTTTCTTTTCCGCGCGATTTTCCCTTAAGGATTTCACAATAAATGTGAAATTGGTACTGATATACCGCTTAAACAGACGCTTAGGATCCTGCACCAAACGATAGAGCCATTCCAGACAGCTTTCCTGCATCCATCGCGGTGCCCGTTTAATGGTTCCTGCATGGAAATCAAAACCGGCTCCCACACCAAGCATCACCCCATGAACCTTTCCCTTATGGGCAGCCATCCAGTTTTCCTGCTTTGGAGCCCCCAGACCAACCCAGATAAAATCCGCCCCGGATTCATTGATTCGCGCAATAGCTTCTGCATCCTCTTCGGCACTTAAAGGGCGGAACGGAGGAGATTCCATCCCGACAATCTTAAGCTTTGGAAAACGTTTCAACAGATTCTCCCTTAATTTCGTAAGCGTCTCTTCCCTGCTTCCGTAAAAATAATGAGTATATCCTTTCTCCCCGGACACCCGGAACATTTCAATCATCAGATCCGGCCCCGGTACACGGCAGGCATTATGAAAGCCCCTCATCCTGCTGACAATCGATAAAGGTTTTCCATCAGGAAGTGCCATGGCGGCCCCATTCTGAACATTGCAATATTGTTCGTCACGGCTCGCCATAACGGTAGTGTGTACATTGGAAATACAGATATACTGTCCCCGGAGATCATTCAGATTTTCTTCCAGATAGGAAACTGTGCGCTGCATATCCGTCACATTAATATTCGTATTTAATATTGTACAATAGGTCAGCTTTTCCTGCATCTGACATCTCCTGAATCCGGTTTAATTTTATTAGTATACCACAAAATAATACAAAAGAGAAATTCCAATAACAGGGGAATCCCCAGTGTTATGGAAAGTATTCCCCGAACTCTCTCGAGCAATAACATATTTCCGTCAAAACCATAATAATTCATCTCTTCGGAACGCGCACCATAGATCACCGCTCCCTCTTCCTGCTGCACCTCCTGAAATGTCTCTCCATCACCTTTTACATAATCACAGTGATCGGTATACACATAGATCTTTTGCGGCACCTTTACGCAGGTAATTCCAATAATAAGTCCAATCCCTGCTGCCAGAATACCGGTAAGTATCAGCCATTTGCGCATCACACGAAGTCTGGTAAAAAAAGCCGTTTTGTCCTTTTGCTGCTTTTCGGTATCTATCGAAGCTACTGTAATCTCCTTCTGTCCCCAAGGAAAAAGCTGTAACCTCCGATTGAACCATCGGTATATTCCGTCAGGCTCTCTGCCATTTTGTTTCACATCCGGGTATTTCATCTTCTCCCACTCAGAAAGTGTCACATATAACAAGTTTCCTGCAAAAACAAGGATCAGATTTTTGAAGGACAGATTGAATAAATACGGCTCTGTAATGCCGGCAATCAGCATTCCGATGATTATTGCGAGCTCAGCCTTCTTATTTTCCTTCGTAAAACGCCATATAGTATAAACAAACAATGCGGATATGCATAGGAAAAGAATGATTCCATAATAATATAGCAAATACAGATAAGAACAATCCATGCTATACGTCGTTCCTTCCGGCGACCACACTCTTGTTCCAAATAAGGCAGGTTTGAAATTGGTCAGATAATAATTCCAGATATTCATTCTGGTGTTCAAAACTTTATTCAGCAGATCAAATAGTTTTCCCTTAAAAAATAACGGAGGAATAACCGATACCAGTACACAGGCCGGATAAACGCACTGAATCAGAGTCTTTTCCAACATATTAAGTTTCTCTCTTACACTCAGATAAAGGTTAAAAGCCAGATATACCGTAACCAGTGCAAATCCGGTAATGCTTACCGAATACAAGAATACAAACAGATTCATCCCAAACAACAGAAAAGATGCCACTAACAGTTTACGCTTCTTCATCGGAAACAGATATAAAAGGAGTGCCATCCAGATAAAATACGAAATATGAAACACATTAGGATGCGGAAATCCCATACTATAACGAAGCAGGAACCCAAGACCAAATTTGTTATGTGCGAGAATACAGGCATCCGTCACATCGGCAATATGAAACAGAAACATTCCGAAAAACGTAATCGTCCATATTACAAAGGCAAACTGCAGCAGCCGTTTTACAGGAATATTCTTCATTCCCAGTATGGTAAGTACGGTAATAATAACCGCCTTTTCACCGGTTGTACGATATGCAAGGAAGCTGATCAGGGTAAATAAGAAAATCATTCCCCATTCTCCAGGTGTATAATCCGTCAGCAGAAACTTACAGCCAAGAAAAAATACTGCGAGCACTAAACAAACGTTAAATAAAGGCATTCCCTCATATAGGCCGATTCCCTTTGCGATAAGAAGGATTCCAAAAAAACCAAAATATGCAATTTCCTGTAAATTTGTTTTCATTTTCATACGAATTAACTGTTCTTTTCTTTTTTGTAGTTATTTATTGTAACTCTTTTATACGCTCCGTAACCGCCTGACTCTCCCTCTGTGGAATCATCCGATACCAGTACATACCAAGTAAAAAGAGCAAGTAATTTCTTGCTATATACACAGAAACAAAATGCGCTTCTACAACGGTATAGAGTGTGATTGATAAAATCATGACAACGGCCATATACTCTTTCTTTTTAAAGCAAAAGTACAATAAATACAACAGTGCCAGTATAAAGATCACTGCCGGAATAATGCCGTACCAATAAAACAGACGCACCCAGCCGAGGTCAAAATAGTAATTACTCTGCGGAGTAGAAAATAATCTCCAGGTTTTCAATGTACCTTCTCCGGTCTCTGTACATGCCAATGTATGGAGACGACCGGTTAATAGCTTATCTAAAAACACATATACCTTTGTCGTTGTAGAAAAATCCCTGCTCCAGTAATAATCAGAAACTCTTTGTGCATTTGCTGCCCCCAGAACAGAAACAATAATACAAACTGCATATCCCACAAGAGATAATCCCTGAATCACCTTACTTTCCCGCAGCTTTGGCAGGTATTGAAACATTGCTGCCAGAACAAGAGAAAACAACGCAATTAAAATTCCGGTCGCTGTCTTTGTCAGAAAAAATATTCCAAAGCAGCCAAGGGCAAGGCAGAGATAGGTATACCACTTCATTTTTTCCGGATATACATACATTCCAAGAAGCATCAGCACCCAAACCATGCAATATAACGTATTCGGATGCCCAAAGCCTAATGTAAACCGCGTATCAGGGGTTCCGGCAGCCTCATAAGTCTGTGTGACTGATATTTCCCCAAATATCCCGATGAGAGAAGCTGTTGCAATCACAAGACACCCTGCAAGTGTTACCCAGAACAGGGTTTTCATTACCTGCTTCATATTCATATCTTTACATGCAGCAAGAAATACCACGATCCGCAATATTTCGTTTCTGCCGGTCACCAGATAAGAGACTGTTCCCAGTATTCCAAACAAAACAATCGTCAGCCATTCCTTTTTGGAATAATGTGTCATCAAAAGTGCCGCACCAAACAACAAAAAGGTTACCCGGAACAATCTTCCCTCGTAAGGATTAATAAATGTGCTTTTATCCCAGAGAACAATCCCGATTTCAATCAGCAGCCCCAGATAAAAACAGATATTCCTGATCTTATTTCTTATAAAAGTTATTTTATCAGCATCTATCATGCCTGCAATTTTATTCATACCTGTAAATCCCTAAATATATTGTAATTATTCAGAGCCATGCAAAATTGCTTTCTGTGAATGCTTGCATTCATACAGAACAGCAATTTTATATGGCGAGGTAACTGCATGAGTAAAACTTGAGCTGTGAAACAGCGGTTTTACGAATGCAGTTCTGAATATTTACAATATGTTGTAATAAATGCGATATCATTGTACACCTGTCCCTGCGGATCAATAAAAATCCAGTCCTTCCACAGATCCTTCATCTGTGCTTCGTCAAATACCTGACTGTTTTTCTGTTTGGTCGGACGAATCATAATTTTATCTGACCGGTCATTCAATCTTGCCCCCCAGAAGCTGAAGGTGGAATTGGCACAGATATTGCCCTCACACTGGCTCATCAGATACATATCATAAAAACTGTCACCGCCATGGTTTATATCCACAATCGTATATTCTTCCCCCTGATAATGCTCTTTTACATAAGCCGCATCATCAGAGAAAATGAAGAATTGAGGATCTTTGATCTTTTCCTTCATGCAGTTCAATGCAGACTCATAATATTCCTCTGTGCAGATATTGCCAAACATTACCGCATTTTCCGGCTGAAGATAGTCGCCTCTGCGAATATGCACGCTGACCGCATGGCTGTTCCGGATCTTCTTAAGAATCTCCTCATTGGCCATTCTCTTCTGTGCATCCACAATCTTAGGGAAACGAATCAATTCCCGTAATTCCGGCAGAATATCTGTATAATATTTCTCGCAGGCGAAGTAGCCTGACACATACATATCCCTGTAATTCAAAAGCGCCGGATCATACATCTGTTTTTCTTTATACCAGTGTACTGTCTGTGGAAGCAGCCTTCTGCGCAGCTTCCCTGCAAGCCCCTGTGAGCCGGTCAATGCCGTTTTTTCTTCCCCGGTACAGCTTTCATAAGGCAGGTGATCAAAAAAATCCAATTCACATTGACGATTTGTTGCAATAATCCCGTTTTTCCGTTCTGTCGTTTTGAATTGTTCAAACCACGACAGATCCAGCTTCGCTTCTGCTCCAAGACTTTTAAATTTCTGATATAGCGCATACTGCTGGAGCTGGTTTCCCAGGCCCCCGGCAAGCTGTATAATAATCATATTATATGTTTCCCTCTTTTTGATCTTCATTCATGACAAATAAGGATAATGCCGGCCCCAGTGACCATGGATAACTTCCGTATACCTGTGGATACATGCTGAAGCCCTGACATTCTGCCAGTGCATTCGGGACTTCCCCATCTGTTACAATACTCTGTAAAGCCTCAAGCCCACGCAGCATTCTGGATTTATGAATACCGATCAGCACCTTGGTATTGAGGGATCGTGAAATGGCATACAGGATCATCGCCGTTGCAGAGGTATCCACCGGCCCCTCTTTGGCAGGAAGCTGCCAGGTATACCATCCACCGGCAAGCTGATAAGCCTCTACTTTATCCACCATGCGGCGATATGCCTGTTTCATTGCTTCATAGCTTGGTCTGCTTTCTTCTAACAGGGCAAGTGTTTCCGCCATTCCGATCATCAGCCAGCCGACCGCTCTTCCCCAGCCAATCACTCCATATTTCATACCGCTTTCCAGTTCATAGCCATGATAAGGTAATCCGGTCTTTTCATCCATACCATAGGCAATAAAATTCGTAATCTGTGTGACTGCAAGATTAATTGCCGTGTTGCTGTCATAAGTAACTCCATATTTACAGAGAAACGGACACACCATTCCAATCATGTCTGCAAATATGTAACCGTTCTGCTGTGCCGGGCGGTAAAGCAGACTTCCGCACTCATCCGTTTCATGCTGAAACAAATATTGCGCTACGGTATCTGCTGCCTGTTTATATTTCTCATCCTTCGTGATCTGATGCAGTTCAATAAGTGCAAGCCCACTTAACGCATCATCTAAATAATACATTTTACATTTCCTATGAATAAACCGGTCGCAATACTTTTTAAGGGCATTTTGTATCTCTCTTGCCTCTTCCGAATTCTGATGTGCATTGTAATAGTCAATTAATGCTTTTGCAAGCAAACCATTGGGCCAGTTAAAGCTGTCTTTCGGCGCCACCTTTTGTCCCAATAACTGACGTATCATTCGTTTCACTTCGGATCCTGTGCTTCTCCCTGTATAATGAAGCAACTGGTCCTGTGCTTTTCTGACCATTTCTACCATAGGCTACTCTCCTTCTTTATATTTCTGATTCCATTCCGTTCTGGGAATTGCCACAACAGTCCTTTTATCATAAAAATCGGCAGTAACATAATTCGCCCAGGCTGATGCATCCCCTGTAACCGGCATCTGCATCAGCGGCCCCTGCCAGTCATTAATCATCGGAATAATAACATCCTCTTCCTCAGAATCAAGTAATAAGCTTGTCTGTAAGTCCATCTGCTCTTTATAATCCGCAGCCTGTCCACTCCTGATATAATCATAACAGATATAATCGGTCGTTTCCTTTATTCCATGCCGGCACACCAAAACTGCTACGCATGCAGCAAGCAGCCCCGGAACTACCAGGCGGGCATGAGCTGCTGCCTGTTTGTATTTTACAACCTCTTTAAGTTTTCCTGCCAGAATCAGCATAATACCAAACAGGGTAAGCAGCAATACCTGAAAATTGGTATTTCCGACTCCCTGTGACACTTCTACCCCCGCGTACAATGCGGGTGCCTGCATGGCACAATAAAGGCAGACAAGCAGGATACAGCCAGACCATGGGGATCCTGCCAAACCGCTAAATCTGTCTTTGTCCGGTTGAAACTTCTTACCACTGTTTACACGAATGGGCATAACATCCAGTAAAAGCAGAAACAATACCAGCATTCCTATCAATACCAGGGGTTGTTCCACCAGGTAAATACCTGCATCTTTAAATCCCTGAACAAAGCACATTCCAATGGTTCCTATCATCTTCCCGGCGGATAGCCCGAAGGCTTCCCCTCCCCTTGCCTTATTTCCGGGTGCCAGCATACTGACAAGGAGTCCTGCCAGTTCTGCGGCTATTGGAATAAGAAGAAGGAATATTCTTTTACTTCTCTCATGGATAAAGTGGTACATTCCATAATATACCGCAAAAAGAAATACCAGCAATGCTGCCTGATAGTTCGAACCGCCAAGCAAGGTCATAAACAGTAAGATTCCAACAAAATAACGTTTGTAATAAGTTCTTCCCCATTTCAAAAGCCAGCAAAGCACAAACTGGCACATCGTAAACGGAATCATATAATGGGCACAGCCATTAAACCAGTAAAGGGAAGACTTCTTACCCGGTATAAACTGAATACTGATAAAAAGGAATAAAACCGTGATCAGACGGTATCCCCACTTGTCTGTTTTTACATGATGTACCAGTATTTCCCGGAACAGATAAAACGTACTTCCAATCCATAAAAGAAGCATCAGCGGTGTTACAATAATGTATGCCTTATCGTGGAACACCTCCGGCTGCAGCGTAAACAATGCAATGCTGAACCACGTTCCCTGCCAGCCATAATAATACTGTCGTATGGTCTGTCCAATGGCTTTGGCTACTTCAATCAGGGAATGTGTTGCCACCCAGGCAGGCCTTGTATACTTTCCATACCCATAGTCGTCCCCGGATGCCCGGTTCACCACAGTCAGATAAAGAATCGGAAGTAATGACAGTAAGAATGCGGCAAATGCACCGATTGCCAGCTTTTTTACCGACAGCCACCGGCTGAATTTATTCCATAATTGTACGAATTTTTCTTGTAGTTTCATGATGCTCCTTATGATCTACGAACAATCTTCCTTCTGACAATCCCCCACAGATACTGAAACTCCTGCGTTCTGCCAAATACAAGCAGAAATACCCCATTAAAGATCACACAGATCACAACAAACATAACCGCAAATGATAAAATGCTGATCTGTGGCATGAGTACCCTGCGGATTCCATACAGAATTGCAAATGTTCCACCAAGTACGGCGAGGAACCTGGCAGAATCCACAAAATAGTCTTTCGCTTTGATCTCAAAGCAGACCCGATAAATAATAATCGGTTTCGTAATATTGGCAATGAGTCCGGATACGATCGTCCCGACATACACCCCGGCAAGCCCGATCCGCTGTACCAGCACAATGGATATCACCAGATTCACCGCTCCCTGAATGAGGGCAAGATACTTATCCTGTTCAAACACCCCGGCTGCCGTCTTGAAATTCGACAGCACAATCCTTTCTCCCTTAAAATAATAATCAATCAAAATACAGGTCACAGCCGCCACAGGGAGAACATTGTCAGGTCCCAGCCATAACAGAACAAGCGGTGTCAGTAACAGCAAAAATCCCGTCGCTGAAAACCCGTAGATCCAGCAGGCAAAAAAGCGGTACACCTTAAAGATTTCATACTGCTTCTGCCGGCTTTCCGTTGCGATGAGATTACCAAAGCTCGATAGCACCGAGTTAAATATGATGTTTACAAAATTCGAAACCGAGGAAATCACCAGATTATAGTTATCTACAATTCCGCTTAACGTCACATTAATAAATGCGGAAATAATCATGGCATCTGTCTGAAGGCGTGCCACATCTCCCACCTTATGAAGAACAAGCGCCTTTGTTTTCCTGACAACTTCCCCGACCTCCTCTTTCGTAAGAGGCTTGATATCCTTTTCTTTCAGGTAAGGATACATATTGTTCAGATAACGGCTGACAAAGATCTTCTGCAGCAGTTCTACGGTTGCCGCGGTCAGCAGGTACGCATAAAAATTGCCCGTTGTCAGAATCACAATGATCTGCAGCGTCACCGTAATCATTTTGGTCACGGTGATGATATTCGTCTGAATGTAATTCTTCTGTTCGGCATTCACCAGACTGTACTTATATGCCACAAAATAGGAGCTCACCGTATTAAACAGGAAAATCAGATAATACAGCGTCAGGTCACGAAGTGTGACACCTTCCGGTTGTTTCACAAGATACGGCAGGAAAGGGACAATCACAAGTCCGATTCCCGCTACCACGAACCCGATAATCCGGTATGCCTTCTTATACAGAAGCATATAAGACTTGATCTTCTCGTAATCCTTATGAATCACCGGTTTATACAAGCTATAGTTCAGTGCCGTGCCAATTCCCAGCTCTGCCATGGACAATACCGACAAAATGCCGGTATATAGAGCATTTACACCATTCAGTGTCCGTCCCAGATGCTGGATAAAGATGGTACGCAGAACAAACCCAAGCAACTGGGTGGTCAAGTTGCCGATGTATCCGAATATGATATTTCTTGCTGCTGCTTTAACTCTTCCCATAAATGATTAATCTCTTCTCCTGTTTGGAGTGCCTGTTCCTGATAGTCCGGTATCTTTCTTTGCAGATGTTCCCGGATGGGATTCTCCTGCTCCATCAGCCACCGAAAGCCCTGAACCAGATCCTGCGGATCCTTAAGACTCTGTACCGGAAGTACATAGTGTTCGGTACTTCCAAACAGATCCTGTGCAATTCCGGCCGCTTTAACGGAATAGCCAACCACCAGCGTCGGCACAAAGGTGGAATATGCCGCAATCGTTGCATGCGTCCGTGCCCCGACAAAGAAACGGCACTGACTGATATAACCCTTCAGTTCTTCACAGCTTCCGTCCGGAATCTGCAAAAGGCGCTCTGTCGATTTATATTTTTCATAAAGCCCGGAAAGTGGCTTCCGGTCATCATTATTCTTCCACACCACATGCGGAATTAATGCAATCTGCATATCCGTATGCTCAATAATCCATTCGATAAGCTCTTCATAACACTTCATCGTAATTCCCGGTACGGATTCACTTTTCTGAATGAGTGGACTGACATTCACGCCTACCGTGTTGCCCTTCCAGAATCCATCGGGCACTTTCTTCCTGACATATCCCAGTGTAAAAGCCGGATCCGGTATCTGAACAATTCTGGGAATATTCAAAGTATCCGGTGTCTTCTTGTTATTACTATGACTGCTCTCTTCCTGTCTTTTTTCAAAAGCAGCGCACAAAGCCTCATAAGTCAGGGACTCCCTTGCAATAATCAGATGATAGTGGCTTAAATCCTCTAAAATCCGGTCTGCCTGTGCTCCCTGTCCACGCTTCAACAGTTCCGGTTCGATGGAGCATCCCAGCAAAACGGTTTTCGTTCCTTTCTGTGTAAACGCAAGATTGGCAAGACGCAGATCCGAAAGCATACTATCATAGCAATAGTTGTCTCCCCCAATCGAAATAGCAAGCGGAGACATCGGCCGCTTAAAAATATCCTCATAACGGTAACGCAGGAAGCTCGCTGCATCCTTCGTAAGCATACGATACGCATAATAAGCTATATGTGCCAGCTTATGCTCCTCAAAGCTGCGTTCCTGTTTGATTTCACACAGATCCTTCAGGGTATACTGCTCGTCCTCGTTCCCCCGGTAGGATACCAGTACAGCATCTTCTTTCATCATGTGGCACAGGCTGTTCACAATCGCCTCACAGCCATGATTGCCGCTGCCTGCATGCATATATAAAATAATCTGATTCTGATGATTCCCCTTCATATAGATCCTTCTTCTTTATACTTTATTTCAAATGATAACACCATAAATATAACTTCGGTGCCATTGCAAAGAATTTCACCTTAATCCGGTATCCTTGGGAAAGCAGTTTCACAGCTTCCCTGTCCCGGCGTTCCTTTATAAGCTTTTCATGACATTCTTTGACATAGGTGTCATATTGTTTCCGCTCTGCACCAGGCAATCCTGCCAGTTTTCCAACCGTCAGCATAATGGAAGTTAATAATATTGAAGTCGCCTTGCTCCCGCACTCAGGCAGAAGATTGCGCACCTGCTCTCTCGCAATTTCCCAGCATCTGATCTGGTCCATATATTCCGGACGGAATGTGCGGTTCATGGCTCCCTGTGGATTCTGATAATATCCATAACCCCGGAAATTAATCTCAGCAATTGCTCCTGTCTTCGGCAGCAGATCCATAAGAAAGAGCATATCTTCTCCGATCGTCAATCCCTCCCGGAACCACTGTTTAGTATGCATCTGTTCCAACAGCGATTTCCGGTACAATTTGCTCCAGCACCGGCTGTTTCCACACAAAATCTGCTCCCTTAGATATTCCTGTTTCTCATATACCTTATGAGTCTGCCCATTTACCGGAATGGAGTTGGCTGCAATCTCCCATTCCCGTTCCGTATTCCAGATGGTAAACTGGCATCCGGCAATATCACTTCCCGTTTGTTCGACTGCTTCATATAATCTTTGCAGCATCTGGGGATGAATCCGGTCATCTGCATCCACAAAGGTAATCAGTTCTCCCTTGGCCAGTGCAATCCCATGATTCCGCGATGCCGACACCCCAAGATCCTCCGTTGTGATGAAGGACAGATTCTCATAGCTTTGTGCAAGCTTCTCACAGACTTCTGCCGTTCCATCCGTAGAACCATCATTAATCACAATGATTTCCAAAGGTTCATAGTTCTGTGCTTCAATACTCTCTATGCAGTTTTTCAAATACAGTTCTCCGTTGTAAACGGGAACAATCACACTTATCAGTGGCTGCATTCGTTTCTCCACAATAAATCAATTCATGTAATTACTTATCAATCAGAATTTATATGTTCCAATGTGTTTAGCGGTAATACCAGATCATAGCCATCCGCAGTACCCGGATCATAAATGCATTTGGATGCAGAAGCACCAGATAAAGAAGCAGATTGGACTTTTCATGAATCTCAACTACCGTCTTCTGTACCAGTGTCTTCACCTCGGGATCATTACAGATCTCCCGGATGTTCTTTTTATATCCGGATGGATTTCCCCTTGCCTCATTCTTAAGTGCAAGCAGCAACAGGAAAATATACTCCCGGTCTGCCTGATCCAGCATCCATGCATAATCCGGCATAGGAGTTTCGTTGGTATTACAGCACTTGTCTTCTAAAATATGGTTAATAATTCCCCGTAGCTTCCGGTTATTCTCATAAAGTCCCTTATCATACTGGTGTGCCATGGACTCTGTCACATACAAATAATGATAATATGCCTTATGATCCATGACTACCAGATGCTCACAGTCCAGCAAGCACGGTAATAGTAATGTCAGGTCTTCCCCCATCCGGATATCCGGCTGACAGTATTTCATATTATCCAGGACCAGTTTTCTGGAAATCAGCTTCATACAACGGGAAATCGTTACATACCGGTGTTCCTGCCCCAGCACAAACGGCAGTACCTTTTTTAATAAAGCCTCCCGGTTATACTCTCCCGGTGCAAGCTGCTGGTACACAGGCTCACTCGTTCCGTTGTCCCGTTCAATCACATAATCACTCGATACAATCTCTGAATTACTTCCCGTCACATACGGAATCATCTCCGCAATCATCTGCGGTTCTATCCAGTCATCACTGTCTACCATACACAGATAGTCACCCGTACTGTGTTCCACCCCATATTTCCAGGAAGATACAAGACCTCCGTTTTCTTTATGAAAAACCTGGATCTGCGGATATTTATTGGCAAACCAGTCACACAATGCCCCGCTGTCATCTGTGGAGCCATCGTTCACAAGAAGGATCTCCACATTCGGATAGGTCTGTGCAAGCAGGGAATTCACACATTTTTTCAAATATTTTACCGTATTATAAACCGGTACAATAATGCTTACTTTATAATTTTCTTTACTGCTCATCCTAACTACATCTCCGGATAATTTCTGTATTCTATACCAATCGCTGATAAATCTTTATAAGTTCTTGCAGACTCTTCTCAATGGAAAATTCTTTCTGTACCTTTGCTCCCGCATTTTTTCCTAAGCGTTCACACAATTCCGGATCTGCCAATAATTTTTGCAATGCCGACTTCAGATCCTCCGGATCTTTTGGTTCAATCAATAATCCCGTCTGTTCCTGCTCAATCATCTGTGGGATTCCTCCCACCTTAGTTGCAACAATTCCACACTGATATGCCATGGCCTCTAACACAGATACGGGCTGCCCTTCAAAATAAGTGGGAAAGACAAAGAGATCGCTGATCTGCAGATAATCCTTCTTTGCTTCCCCCTGAAGCCATCCCAGATCAGTCACATATTCTTTCATTCTCTCCGCTTCTGCGCGAAGTTCTTCATCCTCCCAGATACCACCTAAAAGTAAATGCATCTGTGGAAACTGCTCATGCAGCTGCGGCAGGATCGAAAACAATTCCCGTAAGCCCTTTTCCTTACAAAGTCTTCCCAGAAACAAAATTCTCTGTTTTCCATATTCCTTTTCGATATTAGAAGGAACCGGTACTGCATTGGGAAACAGAATCACCCTGGAAGGATCCAGAATTCCTTTAAAAAACCGTTCCAGTACAGGAGAAAGTACCAGAAATGTATCCGCCATACCAAGCACCTGACGGATCTTTGCTCTTCCCCTATCATTCTGTTCCTTTTCATAAAAGGTTTCAAAATCGCCGCCATGCTGGTGAATCACTATCTTCTTTCCGGCACGTTTTGCTGCTTTTATAAACAAAGATTTGCGGTAATAGCTGCTGTCCGATGCCACATTCACATGCACAACCGGATATTGAGGCAGCACCACAAGAAACTTCACATAGGCTTTCACCGCCTGCCAGAGCTTACGGAGTTTGCTTCCCTCAACCATCGTTCCAATGTAATTAAGGTCAACCTTTTCGGTAATTCCGGCATCGTAATAATTATTCACCACTCCGGATATTCCGCCATGCACACTGCGGTCCGGTCCAATCATTAAAACCTTAATTCTGTTCTCCATCACTTGGAACCTTTCCCTGCAAATACCACCCAGATGGTCTTAAACAGGATCTTAATATCAAGATGTAAAGACCAATTGTCAATATACTGTAAATCATATTTCACAACATCATCAAAGTTTTCAATCTCGCTTCGTCCGCTGACCTGCCACATTCCCGTAAGCCCCGGTGTCATGCTGATTCTGCGCCGGTAATACTGATTATATTTCTCAAATTCATCCTCTGTCGGGGGCCTTGTTCCCACAAGACTCATATCGCCTTTAACCACATTATAGAACTGTGGCAGTTCGTCAATACTCGTTTTCCGGATAAATTTCCCAACCTTCGTGATACGGGGATCGTTTTCCATCTTAAACATCAGTCCCTTAACTTCATTCTGGGACTGCAGTTCCTTCTTCCGTTCCTCCGCATCAATATACATGGAACGGAATTTATAAATCTTAAACCGTCTGCCATTCCGTCCGATCCGGATCTGGGAGAAAAGCACCGGCCCCGGTGAATCCAGTTTAATTGCGATTGCCACAAACGGGAAAAAGACAGCCGTGATCAGAAGTCCTACCAGGCCTCCCACAATATCCATTACCCGCTTAATCAGCCGCCGCTTATAGCCGCTCTGAAATCTCGTATACGTAATGACCGGATAATTACCAAAGTTGTCAATTTTCGTACGGTTACTGCCGGCTCCCGGCAGTTCCACGCAGAAATGGCAGTTGACACCCATTTCATCAAAACTTCCAATAATCTCCTTTACCTGTTTCTGCAGCATATCCGGGGCATAGATAAATACCTCATCCAATGCCATCAGGGTTGCCTCTTCCAGGAAGTTCGGCTTTAAATCCTCCATGCATACCGCATCCACAATCTGGTAACAGACATCGAGTTCCTTTCTTAGCTTCTCCATGACCTCGGTAAGAAGTGACTTCTGGGTAATGACAAGCACTTTAATCCGCGTGGATTCCGACTGATAATGAAGCTTTACGGCCTTCTTAATGATCAGATGGATCAGTAATGTGATCAGAATATTCACAACAGGGAAAATAATCATCACCCAACGTGAAAACTTGTCCGACCATTTCAAAAAGTACATAATTGGCTGTACGCCCAAAAACATAATGATTTCGTACTGAACGATTGCAGCCAGTTCTTTCGCTGTATTGCGTTTTATAAAATTACTATTCCAGTCAAGAATAAAAGTATATATCGTACAGACAAGTAAAAGCAGGAGACATACCTGAAAGTGAATCCCCTTATCCTCCATATCCCGGAAATTCCGGAAACGGATGAACGTTGCAAGAACAAAGGAAATCCCAATTCCGACAAGGTCTGCAAACCATAGTCCGTATATTGTTGCAATCTTATTTCTCTGATTCATTCCTTACCTCCTACGGCAGACACGTCGAAGCTTCCTTCGTGCCTTACGGCAGAATCTCTTTATTGGCATCCGGATTTTCACCCACATTTTCCTGCTTTCGCTGATCGGTGGCATAATCAGATAATCATATTCCGACTGATGCTCCCTCAGATACTGTGGATAGGTTTCATCAATGACTGCCCATTCAAATCTGGCATCTCTTCCAAAAATATCCTCTCCCAGAATCAGGCGGTCCTTTACCTCTGCCAGAATGTCTTCCTTGTTGTACTCCTGATGGGCTGCTGCAATGACCTTTTCTCCGACCCTTTTGGAAACATCCGTTTCATGGCAGCTTCCCATATAGCCAAAATGCCATCCGCCATCTGCTACCCGGACACTTCTTTGATCGGTCGGTGCCACTTCCCGCAAATCGATAATTCCGCTTTCCGGAATATTTCTTTTGGCAAACACCTTCGTTCCGAGCCACATTCTGCGCGGCACATCCGGAAATTCTCCTGTAATGGAAAGAAGATTTCCGGAAATCTCCTCCATATTGAGGTAACAGTAAAAGTTTCTCTGCGCCAGATGGTATACCTTATCCGGGTCAAACTCTTCGATAATTTGTTTTAACACCTTCGGATTAGGAATCTCATCCACATCACTTAAGATCAGAACATCTTCTTCCGAAGCATCTGTAAGTGCTTTCGCTAATGCATTTTTCTGGAATTTATCCCTTTCATGGGTAGATAATTCTTTGGGGGAATTATCCACCACAAGATACGTGATTTTGGGAAGAAATTCCGCAAACATCTGCTTATTTTTCTCAAAACACAATTCCTTCGGCATCCCTGAAAAGGTATGTGTCGCTTCTTCAATCACAAACCGATCCACCAGTGGATCCAGAATATGAAGGCGAAGCTTGAGAATATCCAGTTCGTTAAAAAATGGTACACAGTCAATTACCATAAACTAACTCCAATCTCTCCAAAACATCAGTTTACGCCGGATGGCTTTCATCGTAAGCCAGATTTTTGTAAAAGGATTTTCAAATTTGGGGAAGTCTTTATTTTCTCCCCACCACTTATGAAACAGAAACGGGGTTACTCCCTCTGTTTCCGGCATGGTATGCTCTCTTCCAAACAATCTTGCCACCTCAATTGGGGCAAATTTCATACCGGCCTTCTCGATTTTCACTTTATTCATACAGCACAAAAAGATATCTTCGTTATAAAATCCATCGGCTGCCGGCTTCCATTCGAAGCCGGCCTTCTTAGGATAATCAAGCAGCCTTTTACTGCGAAGAGATACGCTGTTTCCTACGCGGCACACATTTCCATCCTCATCATAATAGGTAGAATGCTCCGCTGTCGGGAGTGGCCAGGGCGATCCGATATAATCGTATTCCAGGAATTCGTTTCTCCACATTTCCGGATGCACAATAAATCCATCATAGTGAACCAGAATAATATAGTCGGTATTCACGAAGGAGCCCAGCTCATATGCAATGAGATAATTGAACTTATCAATATCGGTAATCTTTTCTGTATGCTTATATATGATTTCTTTAGGAAGTCCGAGTGGTTTCCTGTGGGTTACCAGAACAACTTCTCCAAATTCAATATCCCTCATGCTGTAGGTCAGCGCCTTTATGGTTTCATATAATTTTACACTTGTAACAGCAATCAATGTTACGTCAGGTAGTTTTAAGCTTTTTTCCATAACCGCTTAACCTTTCTCTTTAATCCACGGCATAACCTCAGGCAACGGTAACTGAAGTAACGCAGTCTGCTCTTTACTTCTTCCCGCTTCTTTGCCATTCCCTGCAATGGCTCATTCAAATGCTTATAATAAACAGAATTCTGCTTATATTCCTGCAGCTCCCTACGGCATTCCTCACTGGTAAATACCTTTCCCTTACGATCCTGATAATGCCAGCCTTCATAAATATTCTGTTCAGATGCCCAGTAGCCATTCGATACATTATGCCGTGCCCAGTATTTCGGAGCGATGATATACTGTACCGTTGTACTGGTAAATGCCGGGAAATACGCAAAGGAAGAATTGGCAAGCAGTAAATACCTTGCATTCTTAATAATCGAATAATCCTTCGCAAGGTCAAAATTATAAGCCGGAATTCCCGGCAGAATACGGGATGCCTCTTTCACATCATTCGTGATAATCATAAATTCCATATCCGGACGGATCTTCTTCATATTCCGGATGCCATCCATCCAGTATTTCTTTCGAAGGTACAACTCAGGGCAGTCCAGATAGTCGCTGCAGCGCAAGTGAAGAACACACAGGTTGTCCCTGCTGAATTCCTTACAGTCATATTCTTCTTTTACTTTAAGCCATTCCCGGATCTCTTCTTTATGCCTGATATAATAGCGTTCTGCCTGCATGTTTCCCCAATACAGGGTATTTTCTTCCGGATGAAGAAGCTTTTCATCGACTCCGGTCACGTAACAGCCATGTGTCAGATCGTGTTTGGAATTTCCGACAAAAATACGGTCTTCCCTCTCGTTATAACGTTTCATCTGACTCTTCGGAACTTCTTTTCCATAATCAAGGTCCATAAAATACAGACCACAACTGCTGTGTATATTATTGGCCATCGTTTCACTTCCAACGATTCCCCAGTCCATGCCATGATCCAGTGCCATACAACGCAGGGTAATATATCGGAACAACTGGTTTCCCAGTCCGTCACCTACTCCAATTTCCGTAGCTATCATAATGATGTCTCCACAATTTTCTCGTTTTCAACCTTATAAATGATATCGCACTTCTCGATGGTATTGAGGCGGTGTGCAATAATCACCATGGTCTTCTTTCCGTGGAAGCTGTTAACGGCCTCCATAACAGCTGCTTCTGTCTCATTGTCAAGTGCCGATGTTGCCTCGTCAAATACCAGGATTTCCGGATTATGGTACAGTGCACGTGCAATTCCGATTCGTTGTCTCTGTCCACCGGACAGGCGGATTCCTCTGTCTCCGATCGTCGTATCAAGTCCCTCAGGAAGCTCTTCAATAAATTCTTTTAACTGCGCCTCCTCAAGCACCTCCCAGATACGCTTTTCATCAATTTTATCCGCATCAATACCAAACGCAATATTATCACGAATGGATTCATCAATCAGATAAATACTCTGCGGAATGTAACCGATCTGTGCAAGCCAGGATTCGTAATTCTTAAAAATATCCACGCCGTCACAGGTAATCTGCCCTTCCTGTGCATGTAGGAGTCCTAACAGAATGTCCACAATCGTGGATTTTCCTGCGCCGGAGGATCCCATAATACCGACGGATTTACCCCTCGGAACAACCATATGGGCATCCGTAAAGATGTTCTTGTCGGAATCCGGATAATGGAAGGAAATATGATTCAATTCGATCTTATCATCCAGTTTCAGTTTCTCTTTCTGGGAATTTGCCTTTCGCTCTGCTAGCATGGCATCCGTCTTCATCCCCTGCTGCAGATTTTCATATACAAAGTTAAGACTTGGCGTTGTATAGGCGATCTCGGTAATATAAGTATTAATACGGTTGACACTCGGAAGCACGCGGATCGCTGCCACACCAAAGGTAGCGATTGTTGTCATCATCTCTGAAACATCCCCACCACCATTGATGTAAATGGCAATATATCCTAACATGCTGACAATGAAAATCGTTTCAATCAGAAGACGTGGTGTATTATTCAATACCGCATAATTTCTGGCAACATTCGCGCCAACCTTACCGGTTTCATAATAATTTCTTACAAAGAATTCTTCCCTGTTCAGAACCTTTACATCCTTGAGTCCATAGGTTGCCTGAATACGCCACTTTGCAATTCTCGACTGAATGGCCTGGTTTTTGGCTCCGATCCGGTTCAGCCTTGGCTTCAGCACCTTGACAATAAGCAGTGTCAGAACACCGAATACCAGTATCACAAACAAAGTCATCTGCACATTCTGAATGAGCAGCACAAGGAAAATAAGACACGATACTACAACTTCGGATGCCAGCGATAGCAATGCGAGCATCAACGCAAAGGTCTGTGGAATATCACTGTCCGTAATACGGAACACGGTGGGAATATCCGCTCCCAGATATTCCTCATACGGCCGGTTCAGGAACTCAGCCATTACCCGGCTGATCATATTATTCCGATTCTGGGTGATAAAGGTATTCTGCCGGTAAACCAGAAATAACAGATAAACGTTCTTAATCACATAGACTGCCATTAAAAGCAATAACAGGGATACCGCTACCTGATTCACACTGGTAATATGCAGCGTGGTACAGATTTTGCTTAAAAAGTCATATTTATCAATATATTCCTGCACCTTTTCCGGTGTCAGAAGTACCGTAACTACTGGAATCATCGTACTGACACCAAGCGTTTCCAGGAAACCTCCAATAAAAATCATAAAGCCAAGAAGCACCAGTTGACGCTTCTGCTTCTTATCAAAAATTTCATTTATCTTCTGTAACAGGTTGGGCTGTTTCATGATTTTTCTACCTTTGTTTCTTTCCGATTTTTAAAATTTCGAGATGCTGCATAAATCATAATATTATACCATAGCCGCCATTATTAAGCAAATCAAGGCGGCCAGATTGCTCTGCCGCCTTCTTTTACTGTCGCAATGGAATCACAAATTTATCATATGCACGCACCAGAACATAATAGAGTCCCGGTGTATGAAGCGCAATATGCATTCTTACCTTATCTCCCGTTGTTACATAACTATTTTTATAGATTGCCTTAATTTTCTTCTGATCTTCCCGGAGCATCTGAATCAACTGCCATGCGGATTCTCCCATTTTCCGCTTTTTAAAATCAAGAAAGTAATAAAGCATTCTGCGATAAAACTGGTAAGATGCTTTATCAGCCAGTTCCTTCATTCCTACTCCATACAAATATCCCTGCTGTTCCTTCCAGAACGGAATTTCATCGTTAAAACGGCGTTCATGAATGTTCTGATTCATAATACTGTCTTCCCGGTCTACCACATAATTATAATAAGGAGTATCCAGAAACACACACTTTTGTGCATTAATGAGCGCCTTCGTGGTATAAGGAATATCTTCCGATTTATGCCCGACCGGAAACATGACATCTTTCACAATATCCCGCCTGAATAACTTACTCCATACCGCATTATAAATATGATACGGTTTATTGTCGCAGATATAGATTTCAAGAGCCTCTTCCCTTGCTAAAGGATAACGCTTTCCGCTAAACGAATTCTTCTCTTTTTCACTGCCAATCTGCCGGTAAGAACAGATGGCAAGCTGTGCGTCATTCTGCAGGCAGGCATCCAGCATATTTTCATACATATCCGGTTCAATATAGTCATCACCATCCACATATCCAATATACTCTCCCGAAGCTTCTTTCAATGCAGAATTTCTGGCTCCGGATAATCCCATATTACTCTGGTGAATCACCCGGATTCTCTCATCCTTTGCAGCATATTCATCACAGATCTGTGGCGTCTTATCTGTAGAGCCATCATCCACCACAAAAATTTCAAGATTATGGTAAGTCTGACTACAGATACTATCAAGGCACCTTGCCAGATATTTTTCAATATTGTAAGCTGCGACAATCACAGAAATCTGTATATTCTCCTGCCTCATTCTTCCGATATCCTTTCTTTCTTCCGGATCATTCCATCCGGATTAATCCGGATCATTCCTTCGGTATAAATATCCCTGCATTCCCGGTCTCCGAACCATGGCTCCGGGGCAACCACCAGCTTATCATTATTCCTGTTGAGCCATGCTCCCCACCAGCTAAAGCTGGAATTTGCCATAATCTGGTGCTTACACTGACTCATCAGCATTAGATCCAGATATCCTGTTTCTTCGTCCGTTCCCTGAATCAGGGTAAAATCTCCCAGAAAGTTTTCCTGAAGCCACTTTGCTGTCCAGACGGGATCATTGGTAAACACAAAGAATTTCGCATCCGGGTGACGCTCCCTGATATAATGTACTCCTGCCCTGTAGTATTCTGTGGTACAGCTCATGCCATACATTTCCGGATGGTTCAGATAATCACCACGACGCACATGAATCGCGACAGATTGCGAGTTTTCAATCGCATACCTATATTCCTTAATCTTATAAAGCAGGGTATCCTGTACATTCTCATAAATCCGTCCGCTAAAATCCAGCTCGCTGCGCAGTTGTTCTTTAATGTCTGCAAAATATTTCTCACTCTGAAAATATCCGGTCAGGTAAACCGGCGTTTTCTGAAGTACCTGCGGGTCAAAATTGCAGTCTGCCTCTGCATACTTTTTCGTTCTCCGCCCGGTAAGTTTTCTGCGAATTCTGGATGGCAGATCCATAAACCCATCGGTCAGACGGTTGATTTCATCCTGCGTAGCTTCCTCATAAACGGCATCAAACGCCCACAGCATCTGCTGTCTGTCATGCTCCCTCCCATACTCGGTTGTCACATCCATCTTCACGCATCTTCCCTGAGACCGGAGTTGTCGGTATAGCGCATATTGAAAAAGCTGATTCCCCAATCCGCCTTCCATACGAATAATATCCATTTATTTTACCCGGTGTTCTACCTTACCCTTTCCGTTAATGAGAACCATTCCCTCTGTATAGATCTCTTCTCCCTGGGAATTGTTCATCCATGGTGTCGGTGCTATGACAATTTTATCCGGATATTCATTCAGCCATGCCCCCCACCAGCTAAAACTGGAATTCGATATGATATTGTGTTTACATGACTCAAGTAACAATAAGTCAAGGTAAGAGGTATATTCCGTATTCGTCTGCACCATAACAAATTTCTTCCGGATAGCAACGATCTGCTCTCTGGTCATTTCTTCGGTAATCTGGCTCTTAATCAGATCCTTCATCCAGCCCTTGATCCACTTTGGTTCATTACTGAAAATATAATAGGTTGCATCCGGATAACGCTCCTGTATATAGTTTACTGCAGCCCTGTAATACTCCGGTGTGCAGATGTTCTCATACAATTCCTCATTCGGTCTCGAATCGCTCCGCCGGATATGTATTCCAACAGCATTTGTCTCCGTAATTCTGCCAAGCAGCTCCACAGTTGAATCATAGATCGGCTGCGGGAGATGCATGTCCGCAAGATCCGAGAACTGAAATGCCTTCCGTACCTCCTCCCTGATATCGCCAAAATACTTTTCACTCTGAAAGGTTCCGTCCAGATATCCCTCCTCCATAGCAAGTACCTGTGGATCAAAATATCCTTTTTCCCGGTAAATATTCGTTCTACGTCCTCCCAAAATTTTTCTTAAACGATCCCACATTTTCGTAGAACCATCCGTAAATACATTAATCTCATCCCATGTTGCCCGCGGGTAAGTCAGTCCAAATACCGAAAGCATGATCGGTTTTGCCTTCTCATCCCGATATTCATTAATATCATCAAATTTTACTTCGCGCCCCATTGCAGTAAGCTTTAAATATAAAGCATACTGGAACATCTGACGTTCCAGGCCTCCGGACATACGAATGATTATCATGGTGTCACCTCGCTCAGTGCCGCATAAATGCTGTCATAATCATAATGGTTAAAATAATCTGCTTCTTCCGAAAGCTTCTGTTGATAATTGTCTTTCGTAATAAGTCCGGTTCCTTCCTTCATCCAGTTCAGAATCATGGAGCTTACTTCTGCAGAATAATGTACCGTATCATTGTAATAATCCAGATTACAGATTACCTGTGTCTGGTCAAAGAAATTATACAACTTTACATTTGGACATTGCAACAAAAGCTCTGTCGTGAGTTGTTCTGCTTCCAGCTGCTTCGTCAGTGCATTTTGCAGATGCAGTCCATCAAAATAGCAGATACTGTAGGGTGGATAATAGAAATAAAACTCTGTATCCGGATAACGGTTGACCAGATCAATGATGTTCTTTGTAATGTTTTCCTCCACCATCCTGCAGTCTTCCTCATTAAAGAAAGGATCCTCTACCGGCTGCTGGTCTGCCCTTGTATAAGATGCCAGAATGTGTTCAAGGCCGGTTTCCCGCACCCAGGCAGAATACTCATCCATGGTAGTTGTTGGCTCTCCGCTTAAGGTTCGCAGCAGATCTGCCACCACCCCATGATAAAAAATCGCTTTATTCCATACATAACGCGTGTCATTAAATATATTGTTGTCATATAGATAGGTCGGGTATTCATCATATTTCTGCCAGTCCGCATTCTGAAGAAGGGCATTGTAATCTAACGGCATCACCACCATCTTAACCTCCTGCCCATACTGCAGCATTCGGTCCAGATTCTCACTCAGTTCCTTAAATCCAGCTCCGGAAAACGGTTCCTTTACCGAATGTGTTCCAAATAATTCATCCAGTTCGCTTGTCTTAAAGTTCTGGGACATGGATGTGCCGGTAATTACCGCATCATAGGTAAAATGCCGTGAAATTCCGTCATTGACATAACGTTCCTCATAAATCCGGTAGGATAAAAAGGACAGTGGCTTGTGATAATGAAAATAAGGATCCACAATAATCACAATGGCTGCAATGCCAATAAGCAAAACTGCTGACCATGCTAATGTACTGCAAAACCAATGTTTCGCCTTGTGATCATTCTCATCCCCGGTCATTTTTGTATGATCATCTGATGATTGAGTTGTTTTCACCCTGCTGTCCTCCTTTCCAGAATTGATTAAATCTCACCTCTTGTTTTATTTAACAAGTTAATATTTGCTAAAATTAAATTTAATTTTATTTATCCTGATCCATCAATACTTAGAAATTTACATATAAAAACTGTGTAATATCTGCAAGGGACATCACACTCCAGAACAATAACCCTGCCGTCACAAACATCTTCCATGCATTCCACTTCATCTGCTCTGTCTTCTGTGTGGTATTTCTCATCACAAAGCAGGCAATCAGAAGTACCATGGTCATCACCACCGCCGGTACTCCCGGATGTCCTGAAAGAAACGGCAAAAGCTTCATTCTTACGAGAAGCCGGATTTCCATTGTATCATTAAAAACACTTGTTATTTGTTCACTGATCTTACCAATGCCTCCTGTGAAGAGACGGTTCCAAAGCTGTCCTGCCTGTGACAGGGATTCCGCACGGAAAATACTCCACGCAAAGGTCGTGAGCACAAAGTTCCATGCCACTTTTAGCACATGGGGAAGCTTCCACTTCTCATATCTGGTAACCCGTTCAAAGACCATGCACAGACCATGGAGCGCTCCCCAGACAAGAAAGGTCCAGTTCGTTCCGTGCCAGAAGCCACTTAATAAGAAAATAATCATAATATTAAGTAAGGTTCTTGCCGTTCCCTTGCGGCTCCCTCCCAGCGGAATATACACATATCGTGTAAAGAATCTGGTCAGTGTCATATGCCAGCGATCCCAGAATTCCGATATAGAAGCCGCCTTGTATGGAGAATTAAAGTTCATTGGAAGATTCAGATTGAACATCAGGGCAATTCCGGATGCCATGTCACAATAGCCACTGAAATCAAAATAAAGCTGCAGAGAATAGCAGACCATAACAAGCAGCGCTTCTATTGAATTCAGTGCTGCCACATCTGTATATCCCTGACTGACAATTTTCGCAAGCGAATCTGCAAGCAGAACCTTCTTTCCAAGTCCGAGGGCAAAGCTGTAAAGCCCTCTTCCTAAATGATCATAGGAAAGAATGCTCCTGTTTTCTGCCCGGAGCTGCGGAATAAAATCCTCCTGAAGTACAATGGGCCCCTGCAGGAATCGTGGAAAAAAGCACATGAACTGCAGATACTCAAAAAAAGTCTGATCTTCACACTTTGCACGATAGGTATCCACGAGGTACGCAATTAACTGAAAGATATAAAAACTGATTCCCAGAGGAAGCCTGCCGGAAAATTTAAAAAAAATCAGAATCACAACATCCAGTAAAATTCCTGCTGTGAGTACCCATTTCTTCTGTCTGCTCCCATTTTTCGTATCACTTACCATTTCACCACTGCAGGCAGCCTCTGTACGATTCCTCTTTTGCCTGAGCAGGATAACAAAGCCATAGTTCATAAAAATAAGTAATACAAAAATCACTGTATTCCACGGATTTCCATATCCGCAGAACCACAGTGTCATTCCGATGATATAAACAGCTGCCGCCTTTCGCCATCCTCTTTTCTGCAACAGGAAATATCCGATCACAGAAAGAGGCAGAAAGAACAGGATAAATACATAGGAATTAAAGTACATAACTCATCCATTCCTGGAATATCAGAACATACCAGATCTGAATTCTCCATTCATCTTTTTTGATAAAGTCTGTCCACATTTTCCAGACGACATCCGGATTGAGAATCCCCTGTTGACAGAGTGTCTTCCGGTCAATCAGATTTTCTGCCCACTCACGAAGCTCCTTTTCCTTCAGCCATTTCTGGATCGGAATGGAAAATCCCTTTTTTGGACGTTCCATCATTTCTTTCGGAACATAACGGTACAGGACATCCCTTAAGATCCGTTTGCCTACACCGTTCTGACGTTCAAATTCAACCGGAAGGGTCCATGCAAATTCTACCACATCTTTATCCAGCATTGGAACACGGGTTTCCAGTGAAACTGCCATCGCTGTCCGGTCCACTTTCACAAGAATATCATCCGGATGATACATCAGCATGTCCATCAACATGATATTATGGTTTGTTTCTTTTAAAAATCCGGAATCATACTCGGTGTATTTATATGGAATTTCTTTCCTGGCTAACGTAATATCCTTAATTAAAGGTTCCCTTTCCATGGATAACCGGTAAAGATCGGATGCTCCCCTGGCACCAAGGAGTGTCCCTTTAACCCGGTATATTTCCTTATTGGAAAGTGGACTGTGCAATATCAGTTCGCTTGCCAGTTTCCGGATTCCATATGGCACACTCTTCATCTTACCCCAAATCCTGTTCACCGATGCATAGGAATTGTATCCGCAGAACAATTCATCTCCGCCATCACCGCTAAGAGATACCGTCACATGTTCTCTCGTCATCCTGCTCACAAGATAAGTCGGGATCTGGGAAGAATCTGCAAACGGCTCTCCAAAAATAAAGGGAATCTTTGGAATAACGCCCCTGGCATCCTCCTCAGTAATGTAAAGTTCCGTATGTTCGGTTCCCAGATGAGCCGCAATTTCCTTAGCATAAACGGCTTCGTTATACTTTTCATCCTCCATACCAATGGTAAAGGTTTTCACCTTATCCGGATGCAGTGATTGCATCAGGGCAACTACCGTACTGCTGTCAATTCCCGCAGATAAAAAGGCTCCAACCGGTACATCCGCCATCATCTGATCCTGAATGGATGCCTTTAACAGGCGTTCCAGTTCATCCACCGCCTCTTCATAAGTTCCCTTGAACAGATGCTCCTGTCCATGTTGTGCCACCTCTTTGATGGACCAGTAGGTCGAAATGTCAAATTTCTTAAATGGTGATTTAATTTCAAGAACGCATCCCGGTTCTAATTTATAGATATTCTCATAAATAGAATAGGGTGCCGGGATATATCCATGAACAAAGTAAATACCAAGTACATCTTTATTAACAGGATTCTGAAAGCCATCCAATGAAGCAATGCAGGCCACATCGGAAGCAAACACGAAGGTATCTCCCATAAATCCGTAATACAGGGGTTTCTCACCGATACGGTCACGTAGCAGATATAGCTTCTGTTCTTTCGTATCATAAAGTGCAATGGCAAACATTCCCTTACACTGCGCAATCGTTTCTTCCACCCCATAAGCTTCAAATGCTTCCAGAATTACTTCGGAATCGGAGGTTCCCCGGAACCGGTCCACTTTCTTTTCATTGAGAAGCTTTTGGGAAAGCTTCTTATAATTATAGATCTCTCCATTATAAACCATAACGTAACGCCCGCTATGGGATTTCATGGGTTGAAGACCGGCTTCAGAAAGATCCACAATGGATAATCTGCGATGTCCAAGTGCCACTTTGCCATCTTCCGAAATATAGCTTCCTCCTGCATCCGGACCACGGTGAAGCATTCGTTGTTTCATTTTTTCCAAATTATCTTCCTGCATTTTCACTGAGCCGTGAAAATTGCAGAATCCAGCGATTCCACACATATTTTTTCTCCGTTTTTCGTCTTGAGATCATTTATAAGTCACTTCGAGTTGCCGATTTTTACTGAATCATCTGTTTTCCAGCCACACTCATCAGATAATCCATCCATTCCCGATAAACAATTTCTTCCCGATAAATATCTGTTGTTTTTCTCGCATTCTGCCCCATTTGATATGCGTTTTGCGAGTCATTTAACAGGAATTGCAGGTTTTCTTTCATTTTCTCCACGTCATCAACTGGGGTCAGTAATCCATTTTTACCATGGTCAATCAGATCTCTTGGACCGCCGCAGGGACAGTCTGTTGAAATTACCGGTATTCCCAAAATCATGGCCTCGATTAATGCATTTGGCATTCCCTCTGACTTGGATGGCATAACAAAAACACCCGCTTTTTTAATATGCCCTACCACGTCAGACACAACACCTGCAAATTCCACTCTATTTTCAATCTGCAAATCCCTGACTAATTGCCGCAGCATTCCTTCCTTTTCACCCGATCCATACAATATCACTCGATAATCCGGGTATTCTGAAGCTAATAATGCAAATGCACGTATTAAAAGTTGGTGATTTTTCTGTTCATCCATTCTCCCAACTACTATAATGGTATGTTCTCTCTCTCCGTCATACGGTTCCTCAAAAAACTCTGAGTTAATGGGATTACGTAAAATTACTACTTTTTCTTTTACTGGATCAGGAAAAAACTGTGCGCACTCTCTTGTTTGTAAAACAACTCCTGCCGCTTTTCGGAACAAATGGCGTGCTGCAAACCGCATCCATCCGGAGGGATACTCCTGATTTGGGTCTGCCCTCACTGAAACAACAACCGGAATATGCAATCCCCACGAGGTAAGCAATGTCATAATATTATTTTTCCCTATGAACACTAAGATTACGTCGGGCTTTTCCATCTTCCATATGTTTCGTAATTTTCGATATCGTCTGTAAAAATTTAGCAGACGGCTTTTTCCCACTTCTTCCGGTGTAATATCCGATATAATTCTTTTCACCTGACTATTCAACGGATATTCGTCCTGCTTTTTATATTGAGTAACTAATGTAACCTGATGCCCTTTCTCCACCATATAGCTCATTAAATTACGCATAACGCGTTCCGAACCGCCTCGGGCGAGTGACCCGATCATACAAGCAATATGCATCTTATCTATCTCCTATAGGTCTCACACCACTGTTGGAACACAAAGAACGCCCACATCAGTTTGGAATAATTCGCACCGGTAGAAGGTCCGGCATCCCGGGTTCCAAGGTACTGCGCCACACGCATCGATGTATATTCCGGATCAAAGATTCCCTGTTTTTTAAGAAAGGCTTTATCCGAATAGTATAACAGCTGTTCTTTTAATGTACCATGCAGCCACTGATCCATTGGTACCGCAAATCCTGTCTTCGGGCGTTCTAACAATTCCTTCGGCAGGTACTCATATGCGATATCTTTCAGGATTTTCTTCTTGATCCCCTTCTGATATTTCATCTCATGGGGAATCCGGAAAGAATATTCCATAACGTCTTTATCCAGAATCGGACACCTTGCCTCCAAAGAATATTTCATAGAGGCGCGATCCACCTTACAAAGAATATCTCCCGGCAGATACGTATCCATGTCAAGCAGCATCCGGCGGATCTGCCAGTTCTTTACGTCGTAACTGCTTTCTACCGGATAAAAACAAGATAATTGCTCTCCCTGAACCATTCTATGGGCAATGGGTGCATATTTATTATAAGCAAACTGTGTTTTCGTCTCCGCAGGACGGTTACCTGCAATCGCACGCACGGAAAACGGAAGCTTTTCTTCCAGTTTCAAAGAATGAATCCCGGGAAGGTTGCAAATACCATGCGTCACTCCTCCCAGCCAGTCCAGCTGCTGTGCCCGATGAACCTTATCATAAACATTATAACCACAGAAGAATTCATCGCCTCCATCACCGGAAAGAGCAACCGTTACCCGCTTTCTTGCAAGCTCCGATACCAGCATGGTGGCAATCTGGGAAGAATCTGCAAATGGTTCATCATAATATGTCGGAATACTGCTGACAAGATCAAACATCTGATTTTCATCAATATACAGCTCCGTATGATCTGTTCCCAGGAATTCCGCTACCTCTTTGGCATATTCTGCCTCATTATAGCGTTCTACCGGAAATACTATCGTAAAGGTCTTTACCGGTGTATCCGAAATTTCCTGTGCAATGGCTGTCATTAGGGAAGAATCATAGCCTCCGCTTAAGAATGCACCGAGAGGCACATCGGCGATCATTCTCTTCTTTACCGATTCCTTTAAAAGCTCCTTTAAGGTCTCCTTTGCTTCCGCATAGTCCCTTACAGGCTGCTGCTTCATTTCATGGTAAACCTTCTTAATATCCCAGTATTTCCAGGTTTTCACCTCGCCATAGCAAAAGGACAGGATTTCTCCCGGACGTAATTTATATACATTCTTAAAGATCGTGTCCGGCTCCGCAATATATTGCTGATAAAGAAAGCGCGGCACCACATCGGTACGGATCTCTTCCCGGAATCCCGGACGTTTCATTAACGGCTTTAGTTCGGATCCAAAATACAGATTGCCGTCTTCGATCTCATAATACAGAGGCTTCTTGCCAATGCGGTCACGAATCAGATATACCGTATCTCCTTCCCGATCATACAGGCAGATCGCAAACATGCCATTAAAATGCTCCACGCAGGAAATCCCCCACTTGAGATAAGCGGCAATAATGACTTCCGTATCACAATCCGAAACAAAAGGATATCCCTTCAGCTCCTCACGGATCTGCCGGAAGTTATAGATTTCTCCATTATAAACCACGCTCACTCTGCCATCTGCCGAATGCATCGGCTGATGCCCCAGTGAAGATAAATCCAGAATGGCAAGGCGGCGCTGTGCAAGTCCGATGGAATATCCCTGCTTCATAGGATAAATCTCTACGCCTCCATCATCCGGACCACGATGAATCATGGTTTCATTCATCGCATGGAGCTCATCCCTGGTAATATTCTGTTTTGAAATAAAGCCGCATATTCCACACATGCCAACGCTCCTTATCGCAATCCGTTAATAGGTACAGACATGGTCAAAAAACCAATCCTTATATTCCCCGAAATCCTTGCATTCATTATCAATTCCATTGATGAGTTCTGCTGTCTTTTCCTTCATCAGGGATTTGTAATTATTGAAATTATCATATCCTTCCTTGCACCATGCAAATGGATGCGTAAGGATCTGCACTTTATCATAACCGGTAATATTCGCTTCATCCGGATATCCGTATCTCCAGATATGATTGGCATCTGACATATATTTCACCTGTACCGGTGTATCTTCTGTTACATTCTCTGCGAAGGTAAAGAAATCATCCTGATAAGCATTCAGAATACCAGGCAGTTTGATGTTCTCCCGAAGTACATCCTTGGACGGTCTGTGAAATGAGAATGTATCAAAATGAAATCCATACATTTCCGTCAGCATATCCATCTCTTTGACAATCTGCTTCCGGATCTGTTCCATATCCGTCAACCCGTTCAGCGCAAAATGAAGTCCGATCTGATGTCCCCGTTCATGCATATCCTTAATCAGCTCCATATTCTTTCTGGAAAGGATATTATAGGTATTGTTGGTCCACTGGAAGAAATATGTTGAAGCAAAATCCATACTTGTTTCTACTTTGGCAAGCTCATAGGCTCTCTCCACGCTATATTCTACATCATGGCGCATAATTACAAACCGGTCACTGTTTAATGCTTCCTGATATTTCATTTGTCTTCCTGTTGCCTGTACAATCCGAATAATCTCTCTGTAATCCTCATATGAAAACATTTTCTTTCTCCTTTTGCTTTATTCTTTATAGGTACAACTCTCCATTCATTCACCTTAATAACTTACACCCTGTTCCATGCCTGAATCCGGTCCTCAATGAAATCACGCCATTGTTCAAAAATGGAGGATACATTAACACGATCCGCAATTTTTCTCGCTTCCTTCCCCAGACGCTCTGCCAATGCCCGGTCTTCAATTAACCGGTTGATTCCCTCTTCCATAGCCTTTGCGTTTTTAACAGGAATTAATAAGCCGTCTACTTCATTCGTCATGATTGTTGCAGGCCCGCCACACGGGCAGTCTGTTGCAACAATCGGGAGTCCTAATGTCATCGCTTCTACAAGTGCATTCGGCAGTCCCTCCCAATCCGAAGAAAATGCATAAACGGATGCATCAATCAGATCTTTTTCCAATTGATCTGAGTCTCCCATAAGGAAAATATAATCCTTTGCTCCATAGTCCGCTATTTTCTTAAGTAATTTTGCTTTCGTACCATCCCCGGAATCTCCGCCAAAAAACTGCAGAATATAATCCGGATGTTTCTCATGAACCTTCACAAAAGCGTCGATCAGCATCGCCTGATTTTTAAAATCTACCAGACGCCCCGACTGCACAACCGCTTTTCTACGATTTAAAGGCTGTTCCGCTTCGATATACTTCTGGTTCACTGCATTTAAAATAATACAGGAATTATCCTGCAAGTACGGCTTAAAAAAGTCACGCTGCCCATATGTCTGAAAAACTGCACCTGCTGCATGTGGAAAAAGTAATTTAATCTGAATCTTGTCCGATTTAGAATCGTAGTGTCCAACAGGATCTGTACGACAGCATACGATGACCGGAATTTTGGTCCCCCATGTCGCTGTCAATGCACGGTAGATTGCCCGGTGTGCAAATGCAATCACCATATCCGGTTTTTCTTTCTTAAGAAATTTTCTTAAATACTTGATTCGAAGCAAAAACTGGGTGGCTCTGGACTTTTTCTCATCACCAGGCTGCAAGCCTACTATCTCACGTCGTACCTGTGGAATAAGCGGGAATTCTTCTTCTCCCTTCCACTCAGTAGCTACAATAACCTCATATCCTTCCTGTCCGAACTGATTGGCCAGATTCGATACCACCCGCTCTGCGCCTCCATGTTCCAGACAGTTCAAATGAAATACGATTTTTCGCTTTTCCATTTTTCGCACTCTCCAACCTTCAGAATAACATTAAAAATTTTCAAATTCTTTAAGAAAGAATATCTCCAACTCCAATTTTCTTCTCACACTCATAACGGTCAATCAGAAGCGATCCATCCACGGTGCGGATAATGAGTTTACCATCAAACAGGTCAATCACTTCTCCGGGCGCATAAGCAGAGAAATCAATCATTTCATCAAACGGATGGGCTTCCCAAATCGTAATCTTATCTTTCTCATTGACATACGCATAGGCTCCGGGGAACGGTGCCGCCACTCCACGGATCAGATTATAAATATTGCGTGTTCTGTCATGAAAATCCACTTTTCCATCTGCTGCGGTCCTCTTCGTATACCAGGAATCAAAATCCTTTGATTTCGTCCGGATCCTGATCTCTCCCTGCTGATAGGCAAGCAGGAGCTTACGGATCAGATTCTTGGAACAGATCATATTCTTATACTGTGCCGTCCGGATATCATCATGCGGTGTAATCGAAAACATCTCTGTTGCAAACACATTTGGGCTGTCCGCCTTCTCATCATAACGGAACAGGTTTAAATTAAACCGGGTATCTCCCAGAATAATGGACCAGTTTAATGGGGATCTTCCACGGCCAAAGGGAAGATATCCACTGTTTCCATGAAATCCATAAATGCCATATTGGAAGCAGCTCAGAACGCTTTCCGGAATCAGCCTCTGCCATCCCATAGAAATTCCGATGTCAAATTCGTTCTCTTTCAAAAACTTCTGTGTTTTCTCATCCGTCAGGAAATAGCTGTCCGCTTCATGAACAGGAATTCCATACTTCTCTGTCAAAATAGAAAGACCTTTGTAACCGGATACCTGATTCTTTTTCGTAACCTCCGGACTGATGGTAATTACCAGATCCACCGGACAGATCTGGCTTTGAATAAATTCCACAATATTTTCCGAAGTATCTTTCACTCCAAATACGACAACTTTATATTTCATTTCTTATTAAATCTCCTCATCATTCAATATCTTGTTTTCCAGATATCACATATCAGATAAACTCCTGTGCAGGATCTTCACTTACTCTTAAGTAAAAATCCTGTAACCGTTTGGCCAGATTCTTTACATCAAATCCAGCCTCCTGCATCTCTTTTAAAGTATTTTGTCTTTCATAATGTCCACAGGCCATGATCCGGTCTGCCCAGACTTCTGCCGGCTCCTGTACATTCCGGAATTCCATCAGAGAAGTCATCGCTGTTTCTGTCGTGATCGCATCGGACAGGATTCCCCGCAGGCCGCTTGCCTGTGCTTCCACTGCTACTCCCGGTAATCCCTCATAAAAGGACGGGAGCAGGAAGAAATCCATTGCCTGATAAAAAGGCACGACATTCTTCTGCAAGCCGGTAAAAATCACGTATTCCTGAAGCTGAAGTTCCTCCACCTGCTGCCGCACTGTTTCCATCAGCGGACCTTCCCCTATCAGAATCAGTTTTGCCGGGAAATTCTTCTTTCTGCATTCTGCCAGAATCTCCACCGCATATTTCTGATTTTTCTGTGGATCAAACCGGCCAACCTCTCCGATCAGGAACTCTTCCGGCTGAATGTGAAGTTCTTCCCGTTTCTGTTTACGCACTTCCGGATCAAAAGTAAATCTCGCTGCATCAATGGCATTGGGAATGATCGTTACATTTCCCTGCTCCATCGCTTCTTTTCCAAACACAGCTTCCCCTGCAAGCTTTGAGCAGGCAAAGCAGCGGTCACATTTTTCTGTCAGATTCCGACGCAGGAACTTCGTAAGCTTACCTTTTATTCCTTTATCCACACCGGCATTTCTCGAATGTGCGATCGTAAAAACGCCCTTTTTGTGTACAATCGGCAGATAGATGGATGCCGTACTTGTCATATGTCCATGCACAATCCGGATCTCCGGATGTTCCCTGATAAACTGTTTCCATGCCTTGCAGTAGGAAAAAAAATTCCAAAAACGAAAAGGAGGAACGTGATAAACCTTTCCTCCTAACTGTTCGATTTCCGGTTGAAAATCACACACCTTGGTCGTGTGCTGCATAAAATCAAACTGTACCTTCGCACGATCCACATTCCGGTACAGATCCATAACACGGCTTTCGGCACCGCCACGGTTTAACTTGCCAAACACATGGAGAACATGCAGGATTTCATTCTGTTCGGTTTTCTTATTTCCTTTTATTTCCTTCATGGAATTCCTGTTCCTCCACATCCTGTATCTTTATTTTCCGGCTGCAATCTGTGTAAAATAATTTTCGTACCATTCAACCAGCGCATCAATATCGTATCCTGCCCGGGCAATCCGCTCTCTCTGGCATTTTCTGGTAAGCTCATTATTCTCTCTGACCATGGAAACCGCCTGTGCTGCCCACTCTGCCGACGATTTTTCCAGGGAATACGGCTTCACCAAACCTTCTGTCACAATCACATCCCTTGTGATACTGTCTGAAATCAGACAGGGAAGCCCTGCCACCTGTGCCTCAATCAACGTAAGCGGAAGTCCCTCATATACCGATGGGAACAGCAATATGTTAAACGCAGACATCAGTACCGATACATCTTTGCGGACTCCTGTAAGAATCACGCCGTCCTGAAGTGACAGCTTCTGTATTTCTTCTTCAATTTCCCTCTGCATGGTTCCCTGTCCGACAAAGAACAGCACTGCTTCCGGATCCTGCTTTTGAATGTCCTTAAAAAAATGCAGCATCAGCAGATGATTCTTCGACCATACAAAATTGCCGACATGTCCGTAAATATGACGTTCCCCAAGTTGGAATTCGTTCCGGATTTTCTCTTCTTTTTCTTTCGAATACTGAAATGCAGCAATATCGACTGCATTGTGTACCATGTCATAATGCTGCTTTCCAAACATCCATTTCCCGGCATTTACGGAGCAGGCAATTCTTCTCTCTGCTGCAATCTTCATCAGTGCCTTACCAACGGTATGAAGCACCTTCTGCTTATCTGTCTCACTGTGTGCATGACAGATCGTATGCGCACCGGCCAGACGTGCTGCAAGAAGCTGTGGTGCAATGAGCGCATTCGGTGTATGACGGATCACAATATCATAATGATTCTCCTTCACCAGCCGGTAGATTCCACGAAGATTCTGTATTGGATGACGCGTCAACCGTGGAAGCAGATAAATCTGTCCTCCCAGTTCTTCAATCCGCTCTGTGTAATCTCCCTCCTGCTGCTTATGCACAACAAAATCAAAAGGAAATCGTTCCCGATCAATATGCTCGTAAAGATTCATTACAAAATTCTCGATTCCTCCCGGATGCATGGATCCGACAATCTGCAGAATTTTAACCGGCTTATCCATTCCCGATTCTCCCTTACAGGTTTTCCTTATACCAGTCAATGGCAAGGGCAATTCCCCTGGCAAAGTCATAATCCGGATCATATCCGAGCAATTCCCTCGCCTTACTGATATCCGCATTGGAATCCCGGATATCTCCCTTACGGTCCGGGCCGAAGTTCGGCTCAACCTCTTTGTCCAAAGCTTTACAGATATTATGATAAACATCAATCAGGAACTCTCTGCCGCCTGCGCCAATGTTAAATGCTTCACCGGCTGCTTCCGAAGAAGCCTGACATGCCTTTAAGTTCGCCTCCACCACATTCTCAACATAGGTAAAGTCTCTGGACTGCTTACCATCTCCATTGATCATAGGTGTCTCTCCATCCATTAACTGTTTAATAAACTTCGGAATTACTGCTGCATACACACCATTTGGATCCTGTCTGCGCCCGAATACATTAAAGTAACGCATCCCATAGGTATCCAGGCCATACAGCACTTTATACAGTCTGCCGTACTCCTCATCCACACGCTTTGTAAGTGCATACGGAGATAGCAGCTTTCCTTCCTGTCCTTCCTTCTTCGGAAGCACCGGATGATCTCCATATACAGAGGAACTGGATGCATAGACAAATTTCTTAACACCATTCTGTCTGGATGCCTCCATCATATTTAAGGTTCCGCGGATGTTGATCTCTTCGTATAAAAGCGGCATTTCAATGCTTCGCGGTACACTTCCCCAGGCAGCCTGATTCAATACATAATCCACGCCCTTCGTTGCTTCCATACAGGTATCCAGATTCCGGATGTCTCCTTTTATGAACGTAAATCGGGGATTCTGTGTAAACGGTTCTATATTTTCATATTTGCCGGTGGAAAGATTATCCAGACATCGTACGGTATAACCCATATTCAAAATTGCTTCACAGAGGTTGGATCCGATGAATCCGGCACCACCTGTTACTAAAAATACACTTTCTTTATCAAATACAAGCTTCTGATATCCCATTGCTTTATCCTTTCTGCACAATTGTTTACCCAGCCATGCCATTCATAAGCTGCCGATTTTAATTACTTTTCTTTCGTAACTATTCAGAACTCCATTCGCAAAACCGCTGTTTCACAGCGTAGTTTACCTCATGTAGTTACTTCTCCATATAAAATCTGTCAAATATGCTCCGAAATGCAAGCATTTCGATCATTTTTATCAGATTTTGCATGGCTCTGAATTGTTACCATTTTATCACATTGGTACGTTCTAAGCAACTCTGCCGCTACCATGAGATAAGACAGGTAGAATAGGGAAAATCCATAAATCATATAGCGTGACAGACACATAATGGTCAGTGCCACCGCTGCAGTATTTCCCACAATAAACAGAAGAGAAAGACACATCATGGGAATCGCAGGACTCCTGGGGTTTCTCTTCCACAACCATATGGTAAATCCTACTGCAGATGCATAAATCAGCACTGCCACAACATTAATCAGTGGATGGACCACCGCAATGCTCCGGATCAGTCCATAATATCCAATTCCGCAGTATGTCAGCAGCCAGTTTTTGAAGCATTTGGGGAAAATACCTTTCATAATAGCCAGTGACTGCTCATCTGCCAGAAGATTCTGTGTAATATAATCGGTTGTCACATTCTGATCATAGTATTGATAAAAAGTGTCCTCTATACAATAAAACTTAACATCATCGTGTTTTTGCTCAATATGCTCTGCACGTCCGTTCAGTGATTTTCCTGCAAACTGATAATTTCCTTCAATCTCCCATGCCTTATCAAAAATTTCATAGAAGAACGCCCTCGTCTGTTCATCCTTTATGTTTTCTCCATCCTCACGGTCGGATGCATAGATCATATCCGTTACCAGATTCACATTTCCATAGGTATTATTGATGAATCTTCCATGCACTACAAGATTATAGCAGCGTACTGTTAATGTACGTACTCCGAAAGCCGCCACCGTAAATATAACCAGCCCCAAAACAGAAACCAGTAATCCTTTCTTTTTGTGGACGAAGATAATCCGGTATAATTCCACAAGAAAGAAAATCAGAATTGTAACCATCATCTGACCGCGTGTCAGACTAAGCAGAATGGATAACACCAGTGTTCCCACTGCATTCCTCCTCTTTCCTTCCCATAAAAGCTCCAGTATATTCATCGTCCATAAGGTAAATAATGGAAAAGCCAGCGCTTCACTCATCACCGAATTGGTGATAAAAATACTCATTGCTGAAAAATATTTAATGAGCAGATGCGGAAATACCTGCATCAGAACAAGAAGAACCTGTCCCCAAAAGGGGAGTGCAAACTTCCGCGCAACAGACCTTGTCAGAAGCCAGACAGAAGCTGCCATAAAAAGATTCTGCAGGAGTCCCATAAGTATCAGATCGTGTTCCGAAGTACACAGACGTAATACCCACAAAAACAGGGGGTACAATGGTTCCCGGTGAATATGCATCTGCAGATACTGTTCCGAATCGTTATATACTCCCGGTCCATAAACCAAAAACATTCCTTCAAAAAATAAGAGCAGAGCCGCCGGTAACAGAAAAGGAATCCACCATTTCTTATTACTGCCTGTCTGCTCTGCCCGTTTACTCATTTTATAATCTCCAATAAATATAATCATCGGAAAGATATTCTTTCCGGTCAAGGATTCCCTTGATATCCATTAACACCTTCTTGTCATAGGACGGATTGAAGAACTCACTAATCTGTTCTCTGGTATAAGAAAGGAACTGCTTATGTGCTACTGCAATGACAACTGCATCCATATTCTTCACGACATCCATGGTTTCGAAGGTAATTCCATAAAGTCGCTTTGCTTCGTCTGCATCTGCTGCCGGATCTACCACGATCGGAGTGATTCCGTATTCTCCAAGCTCTTTATAAATATCAATGACCTTGGTATTTCTGGTATCCGGGCAGTTTTCCTTGAAGGTAAAGCCTAAGATGGCTACCTTCGCTCCTCTTACCGGAACCTCTGCCTTAATCAGGTTCTTAACCAGGGATTCTGCCACATATTTGCCCATATCATCATTGATCCGGCGTCCCGATAAAATGATCTGGGAATGATATCCAAGGGATTCTGCCTTATAGGTCAGATAATACGGATCGACACCGATACAGTGTCCTCCGACAAGTCCCGGAGCAAATTTCAGGAAATTCCATTTGGTTCCTGCTGCTTCCAGTACAGACTTGGTATCAATGCCCATCTTATTAAAGATCATGGACAATTCATTCATAAATGCTATGTTGATATCACGCTGGCTGTTCTCAATTACCTTGGCAGCCTCCGCTACCTTAATGGACTCCGCACGGTATACCCCGGCCTCTACAACCAGTTCATAGACCTTCGCAACGGTATCCAGTGTCTCTTCATCCATACCGGATACAATCTTCGTAATGGTTTCAAGACGATGTACCTTATCTCCCGGATTGATTCGTTCCGGGGAATATCCGATCTTGAAATCCACCCCACATTTCAGTCCTGATTCTTTCTCCAGAATCGGTACACAGATGTCTTCCGTAACTCCGGGGTATACGGTTGACTCAAAGACTACAACGGAGCCTTTCGTAAGATTCTGGCCAAGAATCCGGCTTGCACCTTCTACCGGGGTCAGGTCCGGTGTATGGTCATCGTTTACCGGGGTCGGAACTGCCACAATATGAAATTTCGCTTCCCGCAGCTTTGAAGGATCTGCCGTAAAATCCACCGTTGTATTCTTAATCACTTCATTTCCGACTTCATTTGTTGGATCAATACCGTTCTTATATAGTTCAATTTTCTTCTCGTTCAGATCAAATCCTACAACCTTGATCTTTCTGGCAAAAGCAACCGCAATCGGCATTCCCACATAACCAAGCCCGACTAAGGACAGCTTCTCTTCCCCACTGACAATCTTCTCATATAAATCCATTGGTGTATTCCTCTCTCTTTCTTTGTCATATTTATTTCGTTTATCATTAATGTTTTATTAACATTATTGTTTTCTGTATTCATTTAGTCTAACACTTTTTTAACCACCTGTAAATAAGACGCCGTAACCTCCCGCCGGTCAAACTCCCGTTCCATCTTGGCTCTGGCTTCCTGTCCCATCCTGGCTCTTTCCTTAACCGGAAGGGAAAGGAATTGTTCCATCGCCGCAATCAGTTCCTCTGATTTACCCGGTGTAAAGCCAAAGCCGGTGATCCCTTCTTCAAAGGCTTCCTTGCATCCGCTGATCCGTGAAGCAATCACCGGTCTTCCCGTTGCGGAAGCCTCAATCAGTGCATTGGACATCCCTTCATGGAAGGATGTAATGACAATTGCACTCGCCGCCTTTAAATAAGGATGCACCTCCGTATGGAAGCCAAGCTGGGTGATCACTCCCTGCTTTTCCAGATCGTCCAGCTGCTGCTGATAATCTTCATCACAATAGCCCAGAATCGCAAATTCCACATTTTCACTGTGAAGCTTCTTTGCAGCCTCCAGAAACTCTACGATACCACGCTCTTTCATTACACGTCCCACAAACAGGAACTGACATTTTTCATCCGTCGGATAAGGTTCAAAGGTATGCCGTATCAGATCCACGCCGGAACCATTCACCAGGCATTCACTCTTCCCCTCAATTCCGAAATCCCGGAAAATCTGCCGGTTCTCCCGGTTCTGGAAGAAGATACATTCTGTCCTCTTCATTCCGATCCGGTAAAGGGTAACGATAAGCTTTAAGAATAAGCCTTTACGGTCAAACGCACCTCCCAATCCGGTAATGGTTTCAATATAGGGAAGCTTCCGGCTCTGTGCCGCCATGCCTCCGTAAATATTCGGCTTGATCGTATAGGTAGCCACCAGATCCGGCTTAATTTCCTTCATAAGCTTCCGATAGGCCAGGAAAAGCTTAAAATCTTCGACCGGATTTACTCCCCGGCGGTTAATCGGTGTTTTAATGATTTTACAGCCCTCTTCTGCAAGCTCTTTGGTCTTCACCTCATCCGGAATACTCACATAAACCTCATAATCCTTCAGAAGTCCAAGTACGAAATCATTCCGGAAATCGTAAAGTCCTCCGGAAGAATTCGCAAGTATCAGTATCTTTTTCACAGAATCCACCTCTAATTTTATATTTGTCTGCACAGACTTCCTGCATAACATATAACCGGCAGTGCAAATCAAAATCTGCATAAGCAGGTTTATTAAATTTCAGGAGTGTTTCAGTTGTCACACAATGTCTGCTTCCGGAATCCTGCGAATCATGACTTCATTGTATTTCATCATGCAGATTCCTTCTTCATAGTCCCCTATGGTGACCGGATTTTCTTCTCCCTTAAGATTCATAAGCACCTGCTCCGGCATATTCACACCGGCTTCATAGGCATGCGGATATCCACCGCCAAAACGGGGATTTACCTCAGACAGATAATAGGTTCCGTCAATTTTGAAAATATCAATATCAATCATTCCTCGGAAACCGCAGGCTTCCACAAAATTCCGGATCATGGAAAACAATGCCTCATCCTTAACGGATACGGACTTATCCGTTTCACCGGCACGCATTTTGATCTTCTTTTTGACAAAGATGGAAGTACACTTCCCACTTAACAGATCAATATACACATCTGCACCATACTCCTGGCCATCCATAAATTCCTGAATCATTAATCCATCATAAAGTTCAAACAGCAGATCTATTTCCTTCATGGAATTCACTTTATTGATGTTGATGCTGGCACTTCCTCTTGCGGGCTTCACAAATACCGGGAACGCAATCTCTCCCTTTGCTACGGCTGCTTTAAAAAGTTCTTTATCTACAAAACATTTTCCTGTCGGAATCTGCATTTCACAAAGCTTCTGATACATCCGAAACTTATCCAGACACATCTCACATAACTCATAAGAAGAAACAATCGGTGTCGCTCCGATTGCAAGAAAACGGTCACGCTCCTTCGCAAGCAGGGATAATTCCGGATCAATCAGGGAAAACACACCATCCACATGTTCCTTCTCACAGATTTCCAAAATCTTCTCGATATATCCCGGTGCTGTCATACGCGGTACAAGATAAAACACATCCGCTTCATAAACCGCAGGTGCCACATTCGAGCAGTCTGTTGCAATCACCCGGTCCTCTGGCTGCATATTCTGCCTGAAATACTGTACAACCTTATCTCTGGTTCCGGCGCTTAAAATCAATAGATTCATTCGGCATTTTCCTCTTTTCCCAATCGATCAAAAAATAACGGTGTACCACCCGTATGGATAAACAGCAGCTTCTGATCCGTAATCCGGTTATCCTTAAGGTATTGCAGCATTCCCGTAAATGCCTTCCCGACATAGGTGGTATCCATGGGAATTCCTTCTTCCCTCATCATACGGTCAATCGTCTGTGTAACATCCGCACTATAATTTCCATATCCATCACACCGGTAATGATCTGTAAAAATAAGATCACTCTCATGGTACAGTGTCTCAAACTGCTCTCCAAGATAGTCCCGGATGCTCTCCTTAACTACTTCTCTTCCTCTTTCTTCCGTACGTGCAATGCTGATTCCTACGATCTGTCTTTCGGACGGTATCTTTTCCAACAGCTTTCCGCAAACCAGTCCTGCCTGGGTGGCTCCGGTACCGGATGCATGAAAAATATAATCAAAATGAAGCTGTTCCTTTTCTTCCTGGCTGCCAATCTCACGATATGCTTTTACATATGCTTCTGTTCCCAGATTGCCGTGTCCACCGCCCATAATAAAATAGGGATGTCTCCCTTCATTTCTATATGCGGCAAGCCTTCGGTCAATCACAGAAGATACTTCGGTCACGGGACAGGTTTCTATCGTCGCTCCGAATTGTTCTACCAGCCTGGTATTATATAAAACCGTTCGGTTCTCCTCCGGCGAAATCACATGACAATGAATTCCCATTGCACTGGCCATATTGGCTATAATTCTGCAATGATTGGAGCTGTTACTCCCATAAGTCACAATTACATCTGTATCGGTCTTTATCATATCACGATAAAACTCTGCCGCTTTACGTGCTTTGTTTCCACCAAAGCTGAACGGAATCATGTCATCCCGTTTGATATAGATCTCATTATTTCCGGCCTTCAGATTCAGCTTCTGAATCGGTGTTTCCTTTAACTCCTGCTCAAAAAAGGGGATTGTCTGCATCTATTTCTCTCCGTTCCGGTTCTGTTCCTTTCGATATATATCAAAGTCTGCTACCGTCTGATCTGCCCCGGATAGTGTTCCTGAACGCTTCAATACTTTTCCGAGAGTCATGCCAATAATCTTAAGATCCATGAAAAAAGTACAATGATTGACATATTCCAGATCATAGGCAAATCTCTGTTCCCATCCCAGCGCATTCCGTCCGTTAATCTGCGCCAGTCCCGTCAGTCCCGGACGGACGTCATGGCGGTGGTTTTCTTCCTCTGTATAATAAGGCAGATACCGCACAAGTAAGGGTCTCGGCCCGATAAAGCTCATGTCTCCTTTTAAGATGTTAAAAAACTCCGGAAGCTCATCCAGACTGGTAGAACGCAGAAACCTGCCAAAGGAAGTCAGCCGGACTTCATCCGGAAGAAGCTCTCCGTTCTCATCCCTCTCGTTGGACATGGAACGGAATTTATATAATTTGAAAACTTTCCCATTCTTTCCCGGTCTTTCCTGGGTAAAGATCGCAGGCCCTCCCAGTTTCACCCGTACCAGAATAAAAAGGATCAGGTAGAGCCAGCTAAGCAGGATGATTCCGATTAAGGATAAAAGGATGTCCAGCAGACGTTTGATGCAGTTTTTGTACATAGAGGAGGCCTCCTTTCGTGTTCTGGTTCTGGTTCCAATTCTAATTCTGATTCTGATTCCGGCACAGCATACTTGTTCCGGGGCGGACCTGCGGTGCTAAGAAAATCATTCAAAGCAGCCCCTAACAATTTCAATAATTCTCTGCATGTCTTCTTCGGTATTCTTAATGTCACTGGGCAGGCATAAGCCTCTGCGGAAAATATCACCGCTTACGCTTCTGTCCCAGTCTTCGCCGTTATCGCCCTTTACCTTCGCAGTATTGAGCTGCTGCCCATCTGCCATAAAGAATTCTGCCCCGGCATAAATGGGCTGTAAATGCATCGGCTTCCAGATCGGTCGGGATTCAATGTTTTCAGCATCGAGTGCATCCATGATGTCATTCGGCGTTACCCTGCTTCCCTCCTTAAGCGTGATGCAGGAAAGCCAGTTGTTGGCATCTCCATCCGGGTTTAAAGGATTCATGGTAATTTCATCAATATCTGCAAGGGCTTCCTTATACTGCTGATAAATGGCCTTCTTCAATGCTTTATGCTCTTCCAGGTGAAGGAGCTGTCCCCTGCCGATCCCGGCAACCACATTGCTCATACGGTAGTTATAGCCAAGCTCGGAATGCTGATAATATCTTGCCTGATCTCTTGCCTGTGTAGCAAGGAAGAGAGCTTTCTTCGTAATTTCTTCGTCTGCGGATAGCAGCATTCCGCCGCCGGAGGTGGTAATAATCTTATTTCCGTTAAAGGAGATAATGCCAATCCTTCCAAAGGTTCCGGTCTGCTTTCCACGGTAGGTACTGCTTAAGGATTCTGCTGCATCCTCAATAAGCGGCACATGGTGTTCCTCACAGATTGCCATGATTTCATTAAGCTTTGCCGGGTTTCCGTACAGATGAACCACAATTACGGCTTTGGCATCCGGATGCTTTTCAAATGCCTTGCGGAGTGCTTCAGGATCCATATTCCAGGTATCTCTTTCGGAATCAATAAATACCGGCGTTCCCTTTTCATATACAATCGGATTGCAGGTGGCATCAAAAGTAAGACTCGGTGCAAATACAAGATCCCCCTGACCAATGCCTAAAATACGCAGTGCCAGATGAATGGCTGCTGTTCCAGCGCTCAGCGCACAGGCATGAACGCCACCCATATAAGCTGCCATTTCCTGCTCCAAAGCATTGACGTTCGGTCCTAATGGAGCCACCCAGTTCGTTGCAAATGCCTCATTAATAAATGCCTGTTCCTCTCCATGCATGGTCGGAGAAGAAAGATAAATCCGCTTCTTTTCCATACTGCATCCTTCTTTCTGTTTTTATCTGTTCAGTCCTATACAATCATTTCTGCATGGCTGAACTGCTATCGGTATAGTGATACGTCGGTACAATTTCTTTAACCAGTGCCCGGATATCATTACTCTCATCCCTAGACTCTTCTTTGAGCTTCTTCAACTGTACGAAGAATTCGGTTTCATCCAGTTCGATGGGCTTTCCAATATAAATCATCTTATTATCGGTTTCCTTAAGTCCCTCTTCCTCCATCAGAAGCTCTTCATAAAGCTTCTCACCGGGACGTAAGCCGGTAAATTCAATCTTGATGTCCTCTCCGACGCGATAGCCGGACAGTTTAATCAGGTTTCTGGCAAGATCCAGGATCTTCACAGGTTTTCCCATATCAAGGACAAAGATTTCTCCGCCCTTCGCATAGGCACCGGCCTGTAACACCAGCGATACTGCTTCCGGAATGGTCATGAAATACCGGATAATATCCGGATGGGTTACCGTAACCGGGCCTCCCTCCATGATCTGCTTTTTAAATAACGGAATGACACTGCCGTTACTTCCGAGTACATTTCCAAACCGTACTGCTACAAATTCCGTATCAAAGTGCTTATTAAAGGTCTGGATAATCATTTCACAGATCCGCTTGCTGGCTCCCATGATATTGGTCGGGTTTACCGCTTTATCTGTAGAAATCATAACAAAACGCTTCGTTCCGTTCATGGCTGCCGCATAGGCGGTCTTCCAGGTTCCGAAAACATTATTCTTTACAGCTTCATTCGGGCTTGTCTCCATCAGCGGAACATGCTTGTGCGCTGCTGCATGATAGACAATTTCCGGCTTATAATGGTCAAAAATCCAGTTCATCCGGTTCGTATTACGAACCGATGCAATCAACACTTCCAGATTCAGATCCGGAAAATGGGTTTTCAGCTCCTGCTGCATATCATAAATGCTGTTCTCATAAATATCCAGCATGATGAGCAGCGACGGCTTATGGGATGCGATCTGACGGCACAGCTCACTTCCGATGGAGCCGCCGGCTCCTGTTACCAGAATGCGCTTGCCCTGCACATAGGAAAGAATCGATTCCAGATCAACCTCAATCGGATCTCTTCCCAAAAGATCTTCCACTTCCACATCACGGAGCTTGCTGACGCTGACTTCCCCGTTTACCAGCTGATACATTCCGGGGAGGGAACGCAGCTTACAATTCGTTTCTTTACAGATATCCAGAATACTGCTCATCTGGGATCGGGATATTGAAGGCATCGCAATAATAATCTCATCAATATCATATTGTTCCGCACATTCTATGATCTTATCACGACCGCCTGCAACCTTGATTCCCTGAATGAATTTTCCCCATTTCCCCTTATCATCATCAATGATGCAGCGAATGACCATGGTGGAAAAATTACTGTTCACAATTTCCTTGATAATGACATTTGCGGCTTCCCCGGCACCTATAATCATGACCGAAATCGCATTTTTCCTGTTCTGGTTCTTGTGCTTTAAGCTTCTTAGGAACCGGTAAGAAAAGCGGCTTGCAAAAATAAAGCTGATCAGCAGGAACATATAAAGGAAATAGTAGCTGCTTGGTACGGCCTGTCTTCCGGAGGAACGGAAGAACTGTAATCCAACCGCCTGCAATGCGGAGGAAATGATGCAGGCACAGATCAGATTCTGCAATTCCGTCTCTCCCGCATAGGCCCACAGACTGTTATACATCCGGAAAACATAAAGAACAACCAATGTAATCACGATACTCAGCGGCAGGAAATCCGTAATCGGCTTCATAAAATGCTCCGGAATTTCTGCAAGAGAAAATCCGTAACGGATCATCAGGGCAAGATAGCTTGCCAGAATCACACTGATAATATCGTAAATCACAAGAAACGTTCTTCGATAAAATTTTTTCACATTAAAAGGCTTTTTCATTCTTGTTGTCACTTTCAAAACTTTTTGTAACTGTTCCGTATCTTCCCAGTTACTAATTTTCCTTATAAAGTAACGGTGCCAGCACCAGCATCAGTACCAGTCCGCTCGGACTGCTTAAATGGAAAATCCATTCCACCATTCCGGCTATTGCAAAGGACAGGATCACAATCATCGGAAGCGCTGCACATGCAATGGTTTCTTTCTCCTTGATATAAAATACAACTGCACAGACAAAGGATACCGCACCAAAAATCACAAACAGGATTCCCACACCGATTCCGTGATCGTATGCCACCTGCAGATAGATGTTGTGCGCATGTACCGCAATCTCTCCATCAGGGAGAACAGCTCCCATCTCATCATGACCGGTCATATTCAACTGTTCAAAATAGGATCTGAAAATCGTTGTTCGTCCATTGGAATAATCTCCTTCATCCTGCATGTCTTCCGGAAGCTCTCCCGTGCTTTCCGCATACAGTGGTTCCACATAGGACGGAATATAGTCAATTGACGCTACAAGCTTGGGGATCTCATTTCCATTTTCATCATGGGTTGCCTTGTATTCCGCAATTTCTCCATAAAAATCAAAGGTACCCTCGGGTATGCCAAAAATCTTATTCGCAAATACATCCACAAATCTTCCGATCCGCATATAACGTATGGAAGTCAGATTATGCCCGCGCATCACCTGATCCGGCCATTCCTCAATTTCAAACGGTACCGGCTCTCCGACAATTCCGGGGATATTTCTCTGCAAGGTAAATGTTACCGGAAACATCACAAGTACCGCAAGCACCATAAGTCCCAGATTGGTAAGGAGACTGCGAATACGCACCCTTCCCTTTCCCCTTGCAATCATGATCCATGCTGCAAGACCGGTAAGTGTTACCGCAAACAAGCCGGTACGTGCCATGGTAAATAACATATAAGAAGACACAATCCCGAACAGAATCAGCTCTTTATAGATTTCCCGTAACTTCGTCGTACGATACAGCTTCATCAACAGCATGACGATCACTGCACATTCTACCGTCGTAAGATAAGTTGCGGTTGTCGTTACCGTGTGGAAAACGAACGGATAACGGGCATACCGGTACGTAAGATAAGGGCGGTGCAGCAGCGCATATCCCATGGAAATCAGAAAATGAAGCACTATTCCCCATAAAACATTGGTAAGGAAATGGCGGCGGTGCTCCCACATTCCATAGCTTAAATACAATAAGGTGAAGCTGACTGCCAGTACAACTGTCCACCATCTGGTATTCCGGAAAATCACAATACCTGCAAAGAACACCAGTGTAAGCGCCCCATACCAGTAATTGGGCTTTGCCAGCTTCCTTTTGCATAAGCAGATCAGGGTACGCAGAAGAATAAATCCGAATAAAACGGCAATCAGTACAGTGTTCCGCAGTACCTCCACATTCATTCCGATCTCTGCCTCTACTTTAAATTCCCGTACTGCCAGGGCATTCAGTCCGTTATGATAATAAATTGCTCCGGCAATGCCTGCAGCAATCGCATAAAGCAGGGTATACCGGTTCAGAATTTCCTTTAAGGAAAACATGGTAAGAATCACCAGCGCAAAGAACAGCATTTCCCTGCACTGCGCCACCTGATGATGAATTTCATAGAGTCCGTTCATATAATCGCAGCATGCAGCAATTGCGCCTGCAATAAACAGGATCTGTAATCCATCTGCCAGATGCTCTCTGATAAAATCTCCGGTAAACAGTGTTCCCTGTCCGTCGCGGTTATGGTTAATCGCATAGAACAAAATCACTGCAAGGAAAATAAGGCTTATCGTATAAAAGATATTATCCAATGCATAATCGCTTAATCTTCCGGTAAAAACCACAAAGAAGCCGGCAAGTAAAAATAACGCAGCAAGCGGATTGGCAGTGAACCGGAATGCACGTTCCACAGTAATAAGCGAATCCTTTTTGTGATCCTTATAAATTCTGCGAATGACAGCTAAAAATAACAGCGCAGCAAGAACGATTCCTCCTGCAAATGCCAGTGTACGCTTATAGCCAATGGGGACGCTGTAATGATACTCTGCTGCCAACCCGGCTCCATAGATCTGTTCTCCATCATAATAAAGAATTCCGGCACCCGGCATCGTATCCGGTGTGATAAATTCATAGGCAAGGGTAACATCTGCTGCCGGAACATCCTGAATCTCTGTCTTAAGATCCATTCCATCCGGTCTTGTCCCCTGCACATTCAGGAAATAGGTTTTCCCCTCCTCCATAATCAAATCCATGGGGACATCTACATAGGAAACGGCAGCTTCCTTAGAAACAATGACCTGTTCCTTCGCCGCCACCTGTTGCTTTTCATTCAGAATTGTCACATAAAAGCAGCCATCTGACTCCACGCTTGTCGGATAAAGGCGCAAAGAGGCAAGGTGATTTCCCTGGGATAAAAAGGTCTGCATCACCGAATGCTCTTCATTCACTGCTTCTGTACAGGTTCCGGTTGCCGGAGTAACCGAAAGTGTCATATCCTTCTTCCACAGGCGCATTGGCCAGAGTGTTGAAAGAATGATCACTGCCGCAAGCAGGATGATAAATTGTATCGCTGTACTTTTATAAATAACCTTTTTCATACTTCTTCCTTAATTATAGAGGCAGATAAAACAGCCTGCATTTCATCGTTGACTATTAAGTATAACATAGATTCGTACCGCAAGCAACGGCACCAGTACCCACCAGAACACGACATACCGCACCAGATACGTCGGCCCCAGCAAAAATGTCAGGAAAACCAATATTGGAAGCAAAAATGGCAGAACCACTTCCGGATATCTTCCTTGCTCCTTCTGATTCAGCAGGAATCCCAGTCCGAACAGCATACACCAGAACAGAAAGCCCGGTGAAAACAGCATGGAAACAAACGGAACCTTCTGCTGGAATACCGTAAGGGACATCCTCCTATAAAGCTCGTCAAGTGCCGGCAGAAAGCTTGTTCTGGCTCCCGGTTCCTCCACCTCATAACCAAAATAAGAGCTGTCTTCATACGTATAAGTAAACACCGTGTTTCCACGATATACGTCAATCACCGTATCCGGATACCAGAATCCATACGAGGTCATCAGCCATGCATTCACATAAGAAAACGGATGATGAATCAGTATCCTGCCCCACAGCTTCCAGAAATCTCCGGAATTTTCTTCATAGGCTGCATTGGAAAAAGAGATTTTCACCCCGTCGGATACCTTCGGCGTATACCGCTGCAGGGCATCCTCCGGCAGATACCGGAACAGCACTTCGCAGTCCTCTTCCGTAAAGGCATCCGGCTCATACGCATAGGTCCGTGCAAGCTGCATAATGGGAACCGTCAGCATTTCCTGATGCTCACCCCCACTTGCCTTTGCTGCAAAAGCAAGTCCCTTATTTAAAAACAGATACAGGCAGATCAGCAATACTCCATAAGCCAGAAGCCTGGCAGATCGTCTTCCTACCTGTGCACGATCATTGCCAGAGAGCGCTTTCTTTTTAACAAAAACAGCCAGAAACGGAAGGAATATCAGAAATGCGTAGCAGCCGTTATGGCGAAACAGCATCATCAGTATGGCAGATACCGTAAACAGAAGCATTTTTTTCCTGTCTGCCCAAAAGGCTTCCTCATCCTCACACAGATCCAGCAAAAGCAGTACCTGTATCAGCAGCATTCCCATGAACAGACCGTCCTTTGCCGAGCACAGGCTGAACATGACAAGAGGCGGACAGATGCCAAGATAAAGGGTAAGGATCCACTGCCCCCGTTTCCGGAGTCCATGTTCCCCGAGCTTCCAGATAAAATACCCGAAAATCAGTGACAAAGCTGCCATCTGGAACAGGGTATAGGCTGCAATTCCCAGATTGACGGAGCCTGTCAGTTTATACACAAGCTGGACAATTCCTCCCAGCATCAGCACATGAAACAGCGGGTGATGTGTGGTAAAGCTCCTCGTTACCACTTCCAGATATTCCTCCTGCGCATCATAAACAAAAAATCCGGGATAAACTGCCAGAAATACCACGAAATAAAGAAGAAAGATCACCCAACCGGTCCGTAGCAGAAAAGAGCTCCCTCCTTCCGTCCTACCTGTCTGCGTTTTCGAAACTCCGCAAATCTCCCGGGAGGCTTTCAAATGCAGTATATTTACCTGTGCCTGCAGCCTCTGTGCCATTGCACTCCAGAGTCCGCTTACCATCAGGGTCATCACTACCGCAAAAGCCAGAATGGAAAGCCACATCCATGGATTCATGAAAGGAACACTACCCTTTTGATCAAGCTGTGCGCCAAATACCATGCAAATTGAAAAAAGGAACCCGAACAGCACGGAAATAACGGTCGGCTTCCCGGGACGAAGCTTCCGGATCACCATAAACACAAGCAGTGCAACCAGCACCGGTAAAATGCTGTTACTGAAGTCCAGATAATTTTCCATTGGAAAGATCCATGTTCCCATTACGATTCTCCTGCCCGAATTCCCTCAGTATTTCCTGCCTGGATTTTCCCGGTATTCTGCATCCTGCCTCCGTCCTTCCCGGTGGATTCCTCACTGAAGGTTGTCTGCCGGATCACATACTGGGGAGAATTATTCATGGCAACATACATTCTACCCATATATTCTCCCACCAGTCCCAGCATTAACATCAACATGCCGCCAACAAAAACAATAACGGACATTAAAGCACTAAAACCGGTAACCAGACCCGGGGGATTAAAGAAAATTTTTTTAATTATTGTATATATTCCATACAGGAAGCCAATCACCGCACAAACGGATCCTGCTGCTGTTGCAATCCGCAACGGCTTCACACTGAATGCCGTAAAACCGTTAAACCAGAGATTCAAAAGCTTTCCCAGTGTATACCCGGAAACTCCTGCTTCCCGGTCACGGTGATTTACATCCACATTCGTAATATTCTTCGTGGTACGGAGCACAAGACCGATCACATACGGAAACGCATAGGTATAACGGCTCATTTCATCTACCACAAAGCGTCTGGCCGCAAAATAACTGGATACGTTGAGCTCCTTCGGCTTCCCGAGCATCACTCTCGTCATCAGCTCATTCACATGACTTCCCCAGTTACGGAAGCCGGAATGATGCTTATGCGCATATCTGGCATACACCACATCGGAGCCCTGTTCAATCCCCTCAAGCAGCTTTCCCACTTCATCCGCCGGCGTCTGTCCATCATCATCCAGACACACCACAATGTCTCCTGTCACATAATGGAAGCCTGCCATCAGCGCACTGTGCTGTCCGAAATTCTTTGCAAGATTGATCCCCTTGCGCTGTGCCTCCGGATGGTTTCCGGATGCTGCACACAGCTTTTCAATTGCTGCAAAGGTGTCATCCGGCGAACAGTCATTTACCATAATAATCTCATAACAATAATCCTTCATGGAGGACATTGTATCATCAATTTCTTTTACCACATGCGGCAGTGTCTGTGCCGAACGATAACAGGGAATTACAAAACTGACCTTCTTCATTTCTATTGTCTCCGGTTCTCTCTTTATTGATTTATGACAGCAATCTGCTGCCATGACGTTCATAAGCTGTAATGATTTGTAACTATTCAGAGCCATGCAAATTATGGCAATATGGACGATGAATGCTTGCATTCAAGCGGACATATGCCATGATTTATATGGCGAAGTAACTACATGAGCAAAGGGAACTGCGCAGCAGTGAGCTTGCGAATGGAGTTCTGAATAGTTACAATGATTTCATCATTTACGTAGTGGAATCATCATCACATATACATGCCATCAGAATGACATCACAAAACCTTCCGTTTAGAAAGACATCATCCTTTAAATAAGCTTCCTGCCGGAAGCCTGCCTTTTCATAGCTTTTCTGTGCCTGTGTATTTTCAGCCAGCACACGGAGCATCACCTTGTGCAGGTGCAGAGTTTCAAACGCATATTGCAGCATAAGCTGTGCTGCCTCCGTGCCATAGCCCTTCGAAAGAGCTTCTTCTTCTCCAATGAAAATCCCGTATTCTGCCTTATGGTGTGTCTTATCAATATCACGCAGATAAACACTTCCAACCGCATTTTGAATTATTTTCAATCTTGTATCCGCGGTTTGTCCCTGCCTGCCCGGTTCCTCCTGTGCTGCTTCATTTTCTGTATCCGCTTCATAGGGGCAGATCATAAACTGCACGACCTTCCCGGTCTTTACCATCGTTTCAATCCAATGATGATGGGTTTCTGCCGTAAAAGGCTTCTGATAAATAAAGTTTTTCCTCACGAAACCGGTATTACGCCACCGGATAATATCTGCTGTATCCCTTTCCTCCATTGGCCGGAGTGCAATCCGTTCTCCATAAATCACCATTGTCTGCTTCTTCCCTTTCCTGCTTCTGCCTGCATCTGTTCCCAGGCAATTGAAGCTCTATACGATTACACCGAATCCTGTCACAGATTGGCAGGTTCAATCCGATAGATTTCAAAAACATTGTCTATCGTTTCAACCAATGTGACCTTTATGTTCTCACCATGGCTTTCATAATAATTGGAAAGCCAGTGCATGTCCTCTGCCTTTTTCCTTACGAAATAAACATTCTCCATGGAAAGCAGCCCCTCTTCCATGGTATTGATCTGATAAGCCTTGAGCTTTTTACGGTAAAGCGGGCTCTTGCTCGCCCAGCCCCCCATAATATCATAATTGTGAATGCCGTTATCCACATTGACAAACATCTTTTCCGAATAGCTCACGGAGGAATATACGTCCATAAAATAAAAGTTCTCCGGATGGTGTGCAAAGTAGTCATAAACCTGTAAATAAGGTGCATTCTGCTGTTCACGGTACTTCTGATCCTGTGCCACCTCCCCGATCTTTCCGGGCAGAAGCAGCACAGAAAACAGGCCGAAACAAATAAGCATCGTCATCCGTACCAGCTGTGTTCTGCCGTGTCCATGCTTTTGCATGATAAGGACAAACAGAATCCCTGCAAGAACTGCAAACTCCATGAAATACAGGGAGTGGGTAATCCTGTCCGGGAAACGTTCCCCCATCAGAATATACATCCAAAGTACGCTCCGAACGGCAAAAAGAAAACAAAGCTTCCAGAGAATGGAAAGTCCGGTCACCATGCGATGCTTCCAGATTCCGTAATGCCGCTTATCCTCTGTATTCCAACCCTGGCACAGCGCCAGTAAAAAGACCGTAATATACAGAAGTATCGTCATATAATTCCAGGGATAATCACTCCCAACAGAAATCGGTCCTCCAAGGAAACGATATACATACAGCTTAAAATATTTCTGAAGCTTGGGAACAAAGGGCTGTGCCTCCTGATTCAGTCCTCCTGCATAATCCGCAATCTGCCCCATGATGGTTTCATCGATTTCTTCATCAATTCCAAAATTATAATTGTCAAACAGAATCTGTTCACTTTCGCTGATTCCGATACTGTCATAAAATTCTTTGTTTGCCTGATAAGAAGGTATCTGTTGAAAATCATAGAGCTCCGTACGGTTGTCAAACAGTGTGGTAAAGCATCTCCACTCTTTACTTCCATAAGCAATCCTGTGGGTGGCCTCTCCAATCAGGAGACTTAACAGAATCAGTCCGATTACTCCAAGATATTTTATAAAATTCTCTTTCGTGAACGCCTTTTCTTCAAAGCTCCACTTTACAACTCCTGCTACGCAGATCATCGGAAGCACTAACAGAAGCATTTCCGACCGGATCAGATACGCCAGAAATACGAGCAGAATAGCCGGGATATTGCTTCGGATAAATTTAACCGGTTCCTCCTTGGGCTTCGAGGTCAGAAACCAGAATGCCGCAGCGGCAGCCAGCATGGTACAGGTAACCGTATACTGTACTGCCACGAGATGCTCCATCATCAGGGCAAAAAACAGCAGTGTTTCTACAAGTCCTACCGTAAGCTTGGCCTTCCGGCTTTTACATATCGTAAAGCTCCGGTTCAGAAGCAGAAGCAGTGCCCCGAACTGACAGGTGCACAGGAAAATGCCATACCACGGAGCAATCCTTACGATACGGTAAAGCAGACTGATTGCTGCGCTTATGAGCCACAGCATCTGAATATTGTGCCCTTCCGGCACCCCGGTATAATTTCCGCTTAATATTTCCTTCATCAGGACATCATCGTTTAAATCATAATAATAATCAAAACGGCAGGCCAGTGCGATCATCGGGATCAGCAGGAACACAACGGAAATTATGAAATTCTGTCTCTTCGAATCAACGTCCTTAAGCTTCATAGAATTCCTTTACTTTAGAAATAATGTAATCTGTCTGTTCTTCGGTCAGCCGGTAAAACATCGGCAGTCTCACCAGACGTTCGCTTTCTCTGGTCGTATAACGGTCTTCCCCATGGAAGCGGCCAAATTTCAGTCCGGCAGGAGCCGAATGAAGCGGCACATAATGAAATACACAAAGAATCTCATTTTCCTTCATAAAGGAAATAAACCTCGTACGTTCCTCAAGATCCTTACATTTGATATAAAACATATGACCGTTATGCTTACAGTCCCCGGGAACTACCGGCAGGGTAAGCTTCCCGGCTTCCTGCAATGGTAATAATGCATCGTAATACTGCTGCCATCTGGAAAGGCGCACCTCGTTAATCTGATCTGCGATTTCCAGCTGTGCATAAAGATATGCCGCATTAATTTCACTTGGAAGATAAGAGGAACCATAATTTCTCCAGCAGTACTTGTCTACCTGTCCGCGGAAATATTTGCTCCGATCCGTTCCCTTTTCACGGAGGATCTCGGCTTCTTCCACATAATGTTCATCACGGATGAGTAATGCGCCGCCCTCACCCATGCTGTAATTCTTCGTCTCATGGAAGCTGAAGCAGCCAAAGTCACCAATCGTTCCAAGTGCCTTGCCCTTGTAGCTTGCCATGACACCCTGTGCAGCATCCTCTACCACCAGTAGCTGATGACGCTTTGCAATGTCAAGAATCGTGTCCATTTCACAGGAAACACCTGCATAATGTACCACAGCAATGGCTTTCGTCTTCTCGGTGATGGCATCCTCAATCAGGGTTTCATCAATGTTCATGGTGTCCGGGCGGATATCTACAAATACAATCCTGGCACCGCGCAGTACAAAGGCATCTGCGGTCGATACAAACGTGTAGGATGGCATGATCACCTCATCGCCTTCCTTAATATCACAAAGAAGGGCTGCCATTTCCAGTGCATGGGTACAGGATGTTGTCAAAAGGCACTTGCCCGTTCCGGTTCGTTCCTCAATCCATTTGCTGCATTTCTTCGTGAAATCACCATCCCCACAGATATGCATGCTTTCTACAGCCTGCTTCATATAATCCATTTCCTTCCCTGTGTAAGGTGGTACATTAAATTTGATCATTTCTCTCTCCTCCTGCAAATCGGCATTCTTTCTAATGGTAACTATTCAGAACCCCATTCGTAAAACCGCTGTTTCACAGCTTGAGTTTTACTCATGTGGTTACTTCGCCATATAAAATCTGTCAAATGTGCTCTGGAATGCAAGCATTCCGATCATATTTATCAGATTTTGCATGGCTCTGAATAGTTACACAAACACTGCATATTTCTCATTCTCAAAGACCATTTGGTATTCATTTACTGTCATAAAATCCAGAATAGCCTTAAGCTTCTGCTCCCAGACAGAGCCATCTCCCGTCATTCCGTTCTCCTGCAAATCAAGCACCTGCGCCATGATTTCCTCTGAAAAGATAACAAGCGGACGATTCTCTTCCGTCATCGTTTGATTTAAAGTATTGAGATCCTCTGCCAGCCGTTCATAGCTGTTCGTATCAAGATCTGCCCATGATGTATAAACAGCCGGCGCCTTGTGAAGATAATAGGACAGCCCCGGAATATTTCCATACAGAATCACCTTTTTGTTCCGGTATTCCGTATTATTTTCCAACATAAAGGTATTTAGCTCTTCGAGTGTTCCGGCATTTCCGGCATTGGTTTTCATTCCACGCAGAATCCGGCTGCCTTCTACTGTCGTATCCCTTTTATGTCCATCCTCCCCATCCAGAAAAACATAATTGCAGCCAATTCCGACTGCCTGAATCAGGAACGCAACGACCATAGCCATAGTCATCGCCTTTACGGAAAAGAGCGGAACCTTCCCGGTTACATCCAGATACGGACGTCCCCACCTTGCGAAGCGGTATATGGTCCAGAACGTGATTGGTGCCACAAAAAACAGGTTATTCAAAGCCGGCCACACATAATTGTTGCTGCCAAGCGGGGTGATCAGAACCACAATAAGGCTCATTGCCGCAATCAGCTTCCATTCGCAGTCCTGCATTCTGCTAAACAGCATCCACACACAGATTCCCAGCGACAGAATCAGGAAAACCACGCCCCACTGGAGAGCGGCTTCCTTCTGATAATATTTAAAGTTGAACATGCCCCATCTGCCAAGCACGATAAACAAAAACACAATACAGATACAATATACCACTTTGCGAAGCAGTGGAAAACGTTCCTTCTGTATTGCGAAAAAAGGAATTCCCGGCAGAATACACAGCACCATATAAGCCATCCATCCTGCTCCGTGCAGATAGGCATCTGTAATCATCCCAAGCATTTCTCCAAAGGTATAATCGGATGCAGAGCCTGTCATATCGAAGACTCCTTCGATCATGGTTCCAAGGATTCCCATTCCATAAAGAAGCATCATGCCTGCAAGCACTGCCACAAAGCCCGCTGCATAACCTGCTATGCACAGTCCTGTTTCCTTCGCAATTTCTGCTAACGGTTTCTTCTTCAAATATCCATAATACCACAAAGTAAGGATCAATAACACTTCCAATCCGTTATTGGGAAAGCGTACAAGGGTATTAAGCCCCAGAACCACTCCTGCTGCCACAAGGCACCCCGGGTGCTTCCGCACCAGTCCGCGGAACAGCAGAATCACTGCGGTAAGCAATAGCGCATAGGTCATATAATTATATAAAATCACGGATGGGCACCAGCACATTCCAATTGCGGAAAGCTCTGCGAGAAAGGCAATGACCGCCGGCATTTTCGTCCGGAAAAAGCGGTATCCAAGCAGGGCCATGGCACTGATCAGCAGGGAGGAATATGCCTTCATGCCAAGCATGGTTCCTCCGAACGGAAGCTTCGTAAAGAAAAATCCCAGGACATTGGACAAAAACGTCAGAAGTGTCCACAATACCGTATTTTCCCCAAAGAACGCATAATTTCCAAGACTGTATGCCGTATCCGTCAGGTCAATTCCCTGATTTACCTTAAGCAGGGGAAACAGTATAAGGATTACCGGAAACAGAATTTTCTCTGCAAAATGATATAGAGGTTTTAATCGTTCCGCATATTCGTTCATTTGTTTCCTCCTCTGCTTTCCTTGTCGTCCGGATTTTTCAGCCATCTTCCCAGGGCAGTCTTATCGAGTCTGCCTCCAATCAGATGAAACACCTTATCTCTTATAAGGTCTGTCAGCAGGCCTGCAATACACACCACCAGCAGGCAGAAAATCCATTCTGTCAAAAAAGGAAGCACACCGGTATTTCCGGCAGGATTCACAAGTGCCTTCAGCCACCCATACCAGCTGCCGCGGATATCGATATGTTCATGTAATAAATAAATGCCAAAGCATAAGCCGCCAAGCCGACGGAGCAGATCTGCTGCTTTTCCCTCACGGATCTGCAGGGAACGGAACAGATAAAACAGCCCGATGGCTGCCGTAAGTACCGTGATCGTATTATAGTGATACGGCACGGAGAAATAGTATTCACAGGTATTCTGTAACGAAGGCAGAAAGCTTCCCAGATCCTTCATCAGAAACTGGATTGCCATTCCGGCCGCAGCGCTCAGCAAAAACAGAATTGCCGCATTTCCCCTGCCTGCTTTAAACCGGTGAAAAATTCCATTCTCATCATACTTTCCTGCATAGGCGGCAAGGAGATAAACGAAAACAAACCAGGTCAGGTCATAGCCATACCGGTCTGTTGCAAAAGCCACTGGTACAATACTCTTGATTCCGCTTATAAATACAAAGAGTACGACAAGTGCCGTCTGATAGATTTTCTTTGGGAGGTGCTGTGCCGCAAGATTCAAAAAAGGCATCAGCAGCATCAGGAGCAGAAACGAGGTCGCAAACCAGTAGTGTTCTGTCTCAATCGGAAACAGATAAGGAAGAATTCCATAAATGCCGTCCTGAAAGCCTGTGCTGATCCCAAAGCCCATCAGTACAAGGGGAACCATCAGGCTGTAAAACCAGATCTGGCAAAGGAACCGCAGGACTCTTTTCACCTGAAACGTTCCCTGATACCCGAAATAACCACTGATAAACACATAAGCGTTCACTGCCGCAAGACAAAAATTTTCAAGGATCGTTCCCAAAACAGCAGAAACGTCCGATGGTTTTCCCGGTTCTAAAAGGTTCCCGGAATTGGCAAGAAAATGCATGGTAACGATCATCATCATGGCAACCATACGCAATAATTCAATTCCTGCCTGACGTTTCCTTCCTTCCATGCAGTGCTCCCTTTCCCTTTACTTCCACACGCCTGAGCAGTAAATGCTTCCGGCTATGCGGAACAATGATTCCCTTTTATCGTTCTCTCGTCACCTTTCCGTCTTCGACACGATAAACAATGTCGCACTTTTCGATCGTCTGCAGGCGGTGTGCAATGATCACCATGGTCTTCCGTCCATGCAGGCGGTTAATGGAATCCATGATGGCTGCTTCCGTATCATTATCAAGGGCAGAGGTTGCCTCATCCATAATCAGTACCTCCGGATCCTCAAAAAGTGCCCTGGCAATGCTGATCCGCTGTCTCTGGCCTCCTGAGATACGGATTCCCCTCTCACCGATTCCGGTATCAAGTCCTTCCGGAAGGCTTCTTACAAACTCATCCAGCTGGGCCTCCTTAAGTGCCGCCCAGACCTTGTCATCGTCAATATCCTCGTCCGCGTAACCAAATGCAACATTCTTACGGATGGTATCATCAATCATAAAAATATTCTGCGGAATGTATCCGACATTTTTAAGCCAGGACCGGTAATGATCACGGACCTCCACGCCATCTGCAAGGATCTGCCCCTGCTGGAGCTTTAACAGTCCGAGCATAATATCCACAACCGTAGACTTTCCGGCACCGGTTGTCCCCACAATTCCTACTGACTGTCCAATGGGAATCACCATATCCGCATGATCAAAAATCAGCGTCTCCGTGTTCGGGTATCTATAAACAATATCCTTTAATTCTATCTTATCCCGGATCTCCATCTTCTGTACATCAATTTTCTGACGATACGCTTCTGCGTCGTAATTTACATTCTTATCACGGATATCATCCTGTAAATGGTCACTGACTCCCATAAAGAATGGTTCAAAATAGGAAATCGAGGTCAGATGGTTGTTAATCCGGTTTGCACAGGGCACAAGGCGCATGGCAACAACCGCAAGTGCACTCAGCTGGGTAATGACCTCACTTGCCTCAATTCCATTTAGCAGCTGCAGCATCATAAAAATAATCATTCCGGCTACTGCTACGGTTTCAATTAAGAGCCGCGGAGTGGCATTGTACAGATTATAGCGCTGTACGGCACTTACATAGCCATTTCCACACTTGGAATACTCATTAATAAAGTAGCTTTCCTTATTGGCAATCTTAATTTCCTTGATTCCCATTACCGACTGATCGATCCATTTATAAAGACCACTGTAATAGTCCTGATTCTCTACGCCGGCCTTTTTCATGATCGGCTTTAAAATAAACATAATAAGCAGAAGGACCGCAATCAGAAGAGCTGCCACGATAATGGTGATCTTAATTCCGCTGATAAAGGCCACCACAATGACAAGTCCCACGAAAATGACGCCCTCGCTGAAAAGCTGCAGCATCGCCAGAATCAGTCCATACATGTTATTCACATCCGAAGTGATGCTTCTCTGGATCACGGACGTATCCGCATTCAGATAATATTCATACGGGCGCTGCATAAAGTTGATCATCATGCGTCTCGAGGTGGCAAACTGATTGGTATAGACGAACTTAAGCTGTGACTTCTGCTGGAAGAACAGAAAGACATTCTTGAGGACAAACATCAGAATCAGGGCCATCATCACAAACACCATAACGGCTGTGGTATTCTCCTTGTCAATATGAAAAAGCTCACAGATCACCTGGAGATAACGGTGCTTTGCCACCGCATTTTCTTCCAGAACCACCTGCATTACCGGAACTACCATTGAAATACCGGCAGTTTCAAGAATCGCTCCAATCAGCATCAGAATTAACTGAAGCACCATAATTCGTTTCTGACGTGCATCAAGAAGCACCATCATCTTTTTAAAAATTTTAACCATGTTTCTGTGATATCCTTATATTCTATATCTGTAACAAGCTGCCGGATTGTTCTGATCGGCTGACAAATATACATGCTTTCCGGCAGCTTATTTCATGTCGGGCGTCCGCCCTATAGAAATGAATATACAAGCTGCCCTTTGTGAGCAAGCTCCCACGGTCATCCTGTATATTTATTTCTACATGAATTTCCACAAC